>CAACVD010000001.1_pt1 | contig 110843 bp, 146 predicted proteins | sample 2381771 | NCBI WGS metagenome assembly CAACVD01 (sample SAMEA5211965, study PRJEB30684) | marine metagenome | biome: Marine; feature: Epipelagic; material: Water | collected 2015-10-15 | depth 15 m
ACACACCAGATATTACACATGATACACGACGGGTTTGAACTCGTCAGCAAAGCCAACGGAGACTAAATGGCAAAACGAATTGACGCAGGCTCTCTTGTCTGCATGGGGCGAAGAAATGTTAAAGGGCAGGGCATTGTCTTAGAGCGCATTCGCGATGTAAGCCACTATGCCGAGTTTGACGTATGTGAGGCTTGGCAAAAGATGTATAATAGCGCACACCCCGAGTATCTTTATAAAAATGTATCAAACTATAGCGTGCTTTGGTCTTTGCGCCAAGACGCAATAAGTTCAATCAGAGAGGAGATTCAGATAAGAAACCCAGAAGTGAATGATCATTTGATTAAGCGGTTTTTCAGCTACAATACTGCGTTTTCTTATCAGAAGTTCGGCAAGAAGATTACAAAGTTGAAGACAGACTTTTCACTTATAAGGTGGTATAAGCCACCTTCCGATTATGGAGCCAAGGCTTGTTCTTGGCATAAAGATAAAGAAATCTGGCACCCCACAAAACTGGTTAAAAATCTCTAATATTTTCCCTTGACAGCAGACGATCACCCGGATAGATTATGTGTGTAGGAGAGAGAATGTCCGCACCCCCATCGGAGTATGATGCTGGTCCGCTGACCGAGCGTGTTATGGCTTATCGTGGTCGTAATGCGCGTTACTTTAACATTGCACGCAAGACTGCCCTCTGCTCAGAGCAGAGTGACTACAAGCACGGCGCAGTTTTGGTAAAGGGCGGGTCAATCATCAATACCAGTTGTAACAAAAACAGGCTGGTATCATTTGGTTCTCGTTTTTGTAAGGATCATGATGGTGTCGCTACTCTGCACGCAGAGTTGGGTGCTATTCTTGGTCTTGACCGGGCGGTCACTGAAGGCGCTACACTTTATGTCGCACGCATCGGCAAAGATGAGGGTTATCGACTTTCCAAGCCTTGTTCAATGTGTACGGCTGCAATGAAACACGTAGGCATCAAGCGCGTCTATTGGACCATTGATGATCACAACTGTGCTGTGGGGAAGCTATGAGAAAATGTGGATACTGCGGCAAGACAGGACACAACCGACGAACTTGCCCGAAACTCAAAGCAGACAAGAAAGCAGAACTTGAAGCCGAGGTGGTGGTTGAGAAGCCAAAGCCAAAGAAGAAGGTTCAACGCTGCCGAGCCTGTGGCGAGAAAGACGACCACACTGCCAAGAACTGCCCTTATAAGCCATTACCGGCGGGCACCGACGTTGGTCCCCGAAGGATGGAATGTGGTTGTTGGTCTTGGTGGCTTCGCGACGGCGAGTGTGATCTTTGCTCTAGAGCGATCTTTTTGCGACATCTTGACGACGAAGAAAAAGAAGCAGCGTAAGGAGAACAAATGATTCACATTACAGGCAAGATCCCAAGAAGAGTTGCTATCGCTGTTAGTGGTGGCATTGACTCCATGGCGGCTCTTGATTTTCTACGGCGATCCCACAAGGTAGTCGTACTACATTACAATCACGGCACACCTTATGCCCCAAAGGCAGAGGCTCTTGTTCGTGCGTATTGTATGCAGCACAAACTAACCGTCGTCATTGGAAGGTGTAACGAAGAAATGCCTGCTGGTGTTTCCAAGGAAGCGTGGTGGCGAGATTGTAGATACAAGTTTTTCACAGAGGCAACAAGTTTGCCCATTGTCACAGCACACCATCTTGATGATCAAGTGGAGAACTGGATCTTTACCAGTATGAACGGCAACCCGTTTCTTATCCCACATGCACGCGACCAGTTTATCCGTCCTTTTCTCACAACAGAAAAGAGGGACTTTACTCTATGGTGTGTCCGCAAGGGTGTTCCGACCATTGACGATCCCAGCAACGACGACACCAAGTATCGCCGCAACTACATCAGACACACGATGATGCCGCACGTCTTGAAGATCAACCCCGGCATCAAGAAGACAATCAAGAAGAAAATCCTTGACAGCCTGTGATCGCCGGGCTATATTACAAGAGTAAGGAGAGACAATGAACATCGAAACACTACAACTGGTCGCTGATACTCTCACGATCAACTTTCTTTTTCACGCTGCCGTACTCGGTAGCGTAACCCTGCTTGCGGACTATCAGATCCGCCGCTTTATTGCGGACCTGCCCGCTCCCCGCGAGATCCATTAAAAAAAATCCTTGACAGGCAGCGATCCCCCGGTTATATTACAAGAGTAAGGAGAGAGACACATGACGACCGACGAACTGCGAGAGAACTTCAGTGATGCCTTCATCGCGCTCGTGATGGACGAGGCTGGCGGCTCCACGATGGACCTATCCTCGGAGGATCAGCGTGCAGCTATCGTGCTGGCGCTTCAGGATGCGATCGAGTTCTTCTCGACGCCCGAGTTTGGCACCCAAGTCCATTAAAAAAAAACTTGACAGACGGTCCCCAGCCGGTTATAATATAGGGGTGCGGAGGGACACAGGAGCCTCCCGAAAGAAAAAAACTCCTTGACAAGCCGCGCCCTCTCGGTTACAATAAGAGGGATGCAAGGGGAGATAGCTCAATTGGTTAGAGCATCGGTCTCATAAACCGCAGGTTCCGAGTTCAAGTCTCGGTCTCCCTACCATCTTTAACATCTTAGAAGTGCTAAAACCTCCTGACCTTTCCGACAAGTTCGGCGTTGGGTGAGATACGGGACAAAACAGGAATTGTATTTATTTATGTTAATTGGGCTTTCCTGTGCCAGTTTCAGGTGCAAATCCTGACACTTCTATTTTGGGTCGTTAGCTCAATTGGTAGAGCAAAAGGCTTTTAACCTTTAGGTTCAGGGTTCGAGTCCCTGACGACCCACCATTCAGGTGTTGTTCCTACCTTAAAAGGAACACAAAACAACAACAAAGGAAAATAACTTGACTACTACACTAAACAGCACCTTCCTCAAGGAAGCAACCTACAACCAGAGCACTCGTATGCTTACTGTCATTTTCAATGACGGACGTTCATATTCTTACAAGAATGTCGATCAGTCAGTCTATCAGGGTCTTATCTCTGCTGACAGTTCCAGCCGTTTCTTCGGTGCAAACATTCGTGGCAAGTTTACCACCGGCTCCTGATGGAGTAATAGCCTCGCCCCCGGCTTTGTAGGGGGCTTTTGCATCCTTAGCTCAGTTGGATAGAGCATCGGCCTTCTAAGCCGAGGGTCGTAGGTTCGAGTCCTACAGGATGCGCCACTTTACCATGATTGTAAGAAAATTAAATAAACCAAACACTCAAGGCATTCCTGACTATTTTGAGTTATATCTCAAATGGTGGAAATTTGCTGAACAAAGTGGGGATTATCGTGCTATTATGGAAGCTAAGAGACTTGCCCGACTCGCTGAAGAGTTTGGACAAGCAATCATCGAGGAGGATGATACTTTAGACGAGTTTTAATGGGGTGTCGTTCAACGGTAGGACCTTGGTTTTTGGCACCAATGATGGGGGTTCGATTCCCTCCACCCCAGCCAGATTTGCCAGCGTGGTGGAATCGGTATACACAGGAGACTCAAAATCTCCCGGTCTTAGACCTTGCGAGTTCGAGTCTCGCCGCTGGTACCATTTTTACGAGAGGAGATAGAAAATGCGTAATGTTATGATGCTCGCTGCTGCCCTAATGATGGGCTGTGGCGACGAAGAAGGCGACACTGCCGCCGACACTGCTGCCGCTGAAGATACAGCCGCAGAGTGACAAATATTCCGGCTTAGCTCAGTTGGTAGAGCAAGCGGCTGTTAACCGCTGGGTCACTGGTTCGAGTCCAGTAGTCGGAGCCACGGGGTATAGCGCAATCTGGTAGCGCGCCTGCTTTGGGAGCAGGAGGTTGCAGGTTCAAATCCTGCTACCCCGACCATTTTATGAGAGCACTAAGTCTTCTTTCTCAGTAGGAAATGTATCCAATCAAGATGAAGAAGATCTCAGGACAAAACAGGTTTCAGATTAAGGCATAGAATATCTGGCTAATCTGGAGTTGGGGTTTATACAGATTATCAGGGCTTACCCAGCCTGTGCCAGTTTCGGGTGTGAATCCCGATGCTCTCACCTTTTAACATTGAGACAAAATGCATCATCGACAGATTGAAGAAATGTACGCAGAAAAGTACAATACCACCACAACCACAAGAAAAGATATTGGAGATATCTATGTTGAAGATATCCCATGGAATATAAAGTCAAATGATCTCGACAAAGAAAATTACTCTCCGAATTTGATTAGTGCTGACAAACTTTTTGATTACCTTGATTCTGGTAAGACCTTAAAGTTTTTATTTGTTGATTATAGGGGAGATTCTATTATCAACGAAAGTCTTGTCGATGCAACGCATATTTCTTGGGATTGCTTGACAATACAATGTCAAGGAAAAGGTGTTATTCAGGTTAGTTCTGATTTAAAAGTTGATGAATCTCAAACCAGAGAAGAATTTTTGAAAGGGTTCGCTCCTGCCTATGAAACTTATTTAAAAAAGGAGAGAACAAAGCTTAACAAATTAGAGTCAAAGTATTGTGGAGGGCGAACCACGATGCTCTCACCTTTTAACACGGAGACAAAATGTACCAGTATACTGTGATGGCACGAGTTGCCAACCGAGAGATCGAACTAAAGACTTTCTTTGATGAAGACGGAGAGCCAGAAAAGAAGGCAAAGGCTCTCGTTGAGGAGAACCGCACCAGATTCCGTCACATGCGAATCGAGAAGCGACTGATCGGGATGCTGTGACATTCCGTGACTTGACGACTGACGATCCCCCGGATAGATTACAAGAGTAAGAGGGAGACAGGATGAAAGTCGGTGATTTGGTGCGAGGCTCCAAGGACAATCTTGAAGTCCAGCAAAATTCTATTGCTTTGATTGTTGCCAAAGACCACCCTGTGGGGGCAATAGGTCGCTTTTCTATTATCTGGATCAGTGGCAAAATCAAGGGCACCAGAATCTTGCACAACTTTCGCCCTGAAGAGCTTGAGGTGATCAGTGAAGGTGGGTGATTTGGTGCTGTGGAGGTACCGCCGCGATCGTTGTAAGCCAGAGTTTGGAATGATTATCAATACAGACAATCACCGAGGAGAGATCAAAGTTGTTGATCTCTGTCAAGAACGCTCAGGCAATGCAGATTGGTGGGATGCTGGAGATTGGGAGGTAATCAGTGAAGGTCGGTGATCTTGTAAAGTTTATTGGTTGGCAGCAACCGATGACGCGCAATCGTGGTATTATCCTATCTTTTGATGACGATAATGATCCAGTAGTTTTGTGGTTTGGTTTAGAGTGGGATGGTTACAGCGAAGCAAATTTTCGCTCCCACATTGAAGTTCTTTCTGGGGCTGAATGAACTATTTACTCCCTATAAAGGAGACTGAAATGGACAGAGATATAATGGCAGACATTGGCATTGTCGCAAGCATTGTCAGTGTGTTTTTTGTTATCACAATCTTCATGTGTTGAGAGGTAAAAGTGGAAAAAATGTATAAGCGTGTTGTTTGTGCCGATGGATTTGATGTGTCTATTCAGGCAAGCAGCACATCGTATTCCACGCCACAGCGGGATAGTCATTACGCATACGAAAGCGTCGAACTTGGCTTCCCAAATCGTCCGTGTCCATTCATCATTGATTACGCAGAAACGCCCGAAGATCCTACTGGCTCTGTTTATGGCTATGTTCCTGCTTCTGTGGTCAAAAAGATGATCCTTGCCCACGGCGGTATCGTAGAAGGAGAGTGCCCGCCATTGGCATAGACCAAATGTTATGTTCAAAACGATTGCGCTAACTTTGCTGCTGCAAACACAGCCAAACTGGCTGGAGATTGGTTACGCACAAGATAGATGCTCCGCACAAGGCTGCCTCGCAGAAGCAACCGCACCCAGACTACCACTACAAGTTGTTGAGAAGCAAACTAAGCAACAAACGTCTGTGTTTTATGCAGAGGACAGATTCTTCTTGGAATATGACCTCCGCAAAAAGATAAGAGATTTCTTGGTCAAGCACCCTGACCAAAAAAGGTTTGTCGTCACTGGTTTTACAGATGGTTGCGGTGACCACCAATACAATAAAGAACTCTCGCGCAAAAGAGCCAACGAGGTCGCCCGCTACATAATCCAACTTAGGAAGGGCGCGCTTGTAGAGTTGCGTTGGGTTGGAGAAGTAACGGGAGAACATACGATTAGAGCACGCAGGGTTGATGTAGCGGTCTTCAAAAACAAGAAGAATGTCGTTGTCCCCCCAAAAATAATAGCTGATTTCTACCTCATTGACGGCTCTGGTTCAATGGCTGGAGGCAAGTGGAACAAGTGGATCAGAGCCATTGGTTACTGGAAGCCAAGAGGGGCAAAAGTCTTCGTAGCCACAACTGGTTACATTCCCCCCAAGGCGAGACTAAACTATATTAGTCCATCGGGAGGAACAGAGATACATTTTGCTCTGTGGACACTTCTTGATAAAATGCAGCCGGGGCAGACACTTATCGTCATTAGTGATTTCCGATCAAGTGTGCCACTTTCTGGTAGAGAACTACAAAGGATTGAAAACAAGATCCGTCAGAAAGGCGTCAAGGTCAGTCATATCAAGCTGTGACATTCCGTGACAAGAAACCGGTTGCCCCACCGGCACCGCTGGGTTACATTACTGGTGTAAGGAGAACGGATGAAGATCGGCGATCTTGTCAAGGCAAAAGGCAAACCATTTCATGCTTGGAATGGCATTGTTGTTGGTTGGTATTTTGATCAACTGGAAGTGCTTGTTCTTGAACACAAAAGGGGAACAAAAAATGTAACACTACCTTTTGATCCATTCACGATGGAGATCGCCAATGTTTAATGTAGGTGATTTGGTCCTGTTGTCGGATCAGCAGACAAAAGGTTTGGTCACAAAGGTTGAGCAGAAACTCGGTCACGGACACATTTATTGGGTTCTTTGGGGCGGCGGACACGTCCTACCGCTGCTTCATTCTCAGATCGCAAGGGTGCTCTAATGGAACAGATTTCATTTGTTATTCCTTTTGGCGACACAACTGACCCAAAGAAGGTCGCAAAGAAACTTGCCAAAGAGTTGCAGTTTCGCCAATGGTATGTAAAGAAGGCAGAACGAGGCGACGACGAAGGTGTCGCAGCAACAACTTTCACCCTTATGGGTTGGACTACGGAGTGGTAGAATGAAAGTATCAGAACTGAAGATCGGAGAACTTTACAAGATTCGGTCTGACCGTAAGACACACGTCTTTGTGACCCGAGGGATGCTTGATATCCATGTTGGGCACGGACATTTTAAAGGCGACTCAAAGATTAGACCCCTTGATCATCTGGTCTATCTTGGGAAACACGCCGGTAGTAGGAAAGTAATGTATCGCGGCGAAAAGTTGACCATTTATCCAAATGCTTGGCAACACATCGTGCCCCTTGACGATGACATTTCGTGACAGGACGGCAGACGATCCCCGTGCTACATTACAGGGGTAAGGAGAGAACGATGCTTATTGACTGCGCCGTATGCGAGGAAACCTTCGACCTTCACTCCCCTGAGAAGCGGAAGGCTGGCGGCAAGCGTAACCACTGCCCCGACTGCGCGGAGGAGACGACTGTACCATATCTGGCTGTCAAGTCTGCGAACGGCAAAATGAGCGACCTTACGATCCTTGCGTTCGATTCTCAACAGGATCGCGACCGCTACCAGCGCGCTTGGAAGAACAACACCGGACACAACAAGGGCAAGTCTTGCCATCTGTCTGGTTCCAACACCGTTATGTCGGGTCTGAAGTTTCGCCAAGTTTGTGAGAACAGGGCAAACGCTAACCACAAAGGCAAGTCCTGATGAGGGTTGGTGATCTGATCGTGCTTGAAGTGGAGGATGACTACAAGGGATTTGTTGCCGATCTTGGCTTTGATGATACGGGTGCCCCTTGGGTTGAGATTTGGTTTCTTGATGGCGATAAGGGCTTTTTTAACATTGACGACATTGATTGGAGAGTGATCAGTGAAAGTCGGTGATATGGTACAACATAAGTGGAATGGTCGTGGTCAAGGCTACGGGATCATTTTGGGCTGGACAGTCTCCAACGCTGGTAGACCGTTGGCTCGCCTTGTTTGGTTCAATAACGGACAAAGCCAAGAACTGCGCTATAATCGGCATCATTTGGAGGTAATCAGTGAAAGTGGGTGATCTTGTGAAGTTTCGGGACGACGAAAATGCTATCGCCTTGGTTGTAGACAAAATAAGCCATGGTCGTATTTTCAAAGTCCTTGATTTGTCGGGTTCCCACAAGGGGCTCTGTCACGTCGTCGTTGAAAAAGATTGTGAGGTGATCAGTGAAAGTAGGTGATTTTATCCAGTCCTCTGCTTTTGTAGGACAACACGGCATCATTGTCGAACATAAGCATACTGAGACTATTGAAGGTTCTTGGTATCATGTTGTCTGGTTGAAAGTAAACCACAACTATTCTCTCAGTTTTAGCAAGGAATGGGGACGGCACGAATGGCTTCGCAGCCATGAGATCGAACCCCGTGACATTTCGTGACTTGACGATCTGCGATCACCGGCATACATTACAAGAGTAAGAAGGAGAACACCTTGGGTTATCGATCAGAAGTTGTTTTTGCCATTGAGGCGGACGCTGTGCCTACCATGCTTGCGTGGTGCGAGAAGCACCCTGCGCTCAAGCAGTTGCTTTTTGTTGAGACTGACACACGCCACCTTGGCGACTACGATGATGCCGGTTCTTACCTCTTTCAGTGGGACTCGATCAAGTGGTCACATTCGTTTGACGCCATCGCAAGGTTCGTAGAAATGATTCACGCGATTGAAAGCAAGTTTGACGGCTATGCCCACCGCTTTGTTCGTTACGGCGAAGACTGCGACGACAACGAGGCTGACGGCTTTGCCCATCCCGACATCGGCATTCAGCGGAGCATTTCTTTCTAATGTCTAACGGCTACAAAATGTTCGTAAAAAACTTATGTTGCTACTATTTACTATTACCAAGCGGAGGTAATGGTAATGGAAGCGAAAGAATGTTCTAAATGCGGAGAAGTAAAGGATCTGTGTGAGTTCGGAAAAAGAAAAGACAGCAAAGATGGACATAGGCGAGAATGTAAGAAGTGCGCCAAAAAGATGAGAAAGTTACACTACGAAGCAAACAAAGACAAGGTTGCTGAACAACGCAGATCTTACTACGAAGCAAACAAAGAACGATTTGCAGAAAAAAACAAAACTTACTATCAAAATAACAAACAGGAAAGACTTTCCTATCTCAAAGATTATAGGGAAAAAAACAAAGAGTTACTTGCTGAAAAACAAAAAGTCTATTACCAAAAGAACAAAGATAAGGTAAGGGCTTATTGTAAGGCCAATAGGGAAAAGATAAATGAAAGGCAACGCATTTACCAAGCAAAAAGAAGGGCAAATGATCCCTCTTTCAGAATGACGAAAAGCGTAGGTAATGCTATTCGTAAGGCAATAAAAAAGCAAGGCACTACCAAAGGTGGTAAAACTTTTTCTGCGCTCTCCTACGCTCCCCAAGACCTCGTAGAACACTTGGAAAAGCAGTTTGACGAGAAGATGACTTGGGACAACTATGGAACCTACTGGGACATAGATCACATCTATCCGCAATCACTTTTACCCTATTCTTCATTAGAAGACGAAAACTTCCATAAGTGTTGGGCTTTGTCCAATCTTCGTCCTTTGGAGAAGCGAGAGAACCAAAGAAAGTCAAACAAAATCCTTGACGGCTGACGATCACTGGGTTACATTCTTGGAGAAGGAGCGAGCCCCGTTCCTCGCGAGAACACATAAAAAAAGAAAACACAATGTCTAATGGTTATGCACTTTTCAGCAAACTTCATCCTGTCGGCGGTCTTTATCGCTACAAGGGTGATGTGAACAACAACAACCCAACACCCGCTGGAACGTGGGAGATTGGTAAGTATTACCTTCTCACAAAGTGGGAAAGACCCGAGGGCATTTCAGAAAAGTCCCCAATGCTAAACGCCTTCTTTTTTGTGAATGGTGAGGAGCGTTGTGTGGACATTGGTTTCTTTCGTTACTTGGAGCAGGTAGAATGATGTATCCAAAGTTCAAAGTAGGCGATCTTGTTCGCAGTAAGTGGGGATACAAGGGGAAGAATGGACTTGGGATTGTTTGTAGCGAAGACCCGACCGAATCTGATTTTGGGGCTTACTATCGTATCTTCTACTTTGAGGACAACGAAGAAATCTGGGGGCACCCCCGCGACTGGGATTTGGTAGAATGAAAGTTGGTGACTTGGTAAACTATCAATGCTGGAAGGCTATTGTTGCCGAGGTAGACTCTCGCCGCCGTGATGGTAGGGTGTGGTATTCTTTGTTTTTTATTGGCGAAGCCCCTGATTTCCTTAGAACGACAGAGGGCGGATTTTACCCCGGCTTTCAGTATTGGCAACTTAAAGTGCTGAGCGAGGCATGAAAAACAAGACACCAAAAGTCGGTGACCTCGTTCGTTACAGACGCCCAGCCACCCGCACGCCAGTCTATGGCTTCGTAACAGAGCAAAAACACACCTATAGCATCAAGGTTCATGTTTTTAACGATAAAGATGAGTGGTTTCAACAAGATAGCTTTTGGGATGAAAGTCACTGGGAGGTAATCAGTGAAGGTAGGTGATTTGGTGAAGAGTAAGGGGACGATTGGCATTGTCATTGAAAAAGTGAGGACTCCCCACGGCGACCGATGTAAAATGGGCTGCCAACTTAAAATCATGGATATTTCTGGTCTCCGCCCCGGCGTGTCCTACTATGACTACGAATCTAATACACATTGGAAAGTTCTTTCAGAAAGTGCTTGACAGACCACGATCGCCGAGTTACATTACAGGAGTAAGGAGAGCGAATGTCTGACCTGACTGACAAGCAGATCTATGATCGCCTTGGCAAGATCAAGGGTCTGCCTACCTGTTCGCAGTGGGCAGAGGGCTTCGCGTACAGCATCCGAGAGCAGATCGACAAGGGGCGTACCCTGTCTGATCGCCAGAAGGTCGTCTGTCTGAAGATTCTCAAAGAGAACAACAAGGAAGCTCAGAAGTCTTTGGCTAACTGGGAGTCCGAGTACAATATGCACCACAAGAAGAAGGCAATCCAACTTGCCGTCTATTACAGCGCGCAGACTGGTGGCTACTTTGGTGATTTGGTCAAGGCCATTCAGGCAGGCGAAGTGCCTCCCCGTGGCAAGTACCTCAAAATGCGTAACAACAAGTATGCAAAGAAGGTTCTTGCTGAGATTGGACGTAGCCCCCGCTTTGGGACGGACGATCACATCATCCCAAACAGCAAGTTTCTCAATGGCTATTCTTTCAACCACTCAATGATGATGGCTCGTGATGGTAGTTATGTAGCACCTGCTGAGCGCACCAACTTTAAGAGGCGCGGTGGGGTAATCTTGGGTATTGATGACAAGATCCTTTCCGCTGCAAAGGGCTCCAAGCGTTATCTTGTGCTGCCTTTTGGTTCTGCTAATACTTACTGGGTAGAAGAACGCTTCTTGAAGAAGAAGACAAAGGTGAAGAAGTGAGAGTTACTCCTATTGTCCCTGTCATTCTTATACCCAAAAAGGAAGACAAGGTGGAAAATGACCCAAAACCTCGCAAGATAAGGAAAAAGAAATGAAATGGACTGCTATTGTTGTCAACAATGAGGGATACTTTAGCTATTCCTTCTCTTTTGTTGGACCTCACGACAAGAGAGAGGCTTTCAAGGTCGCCGAGGAGCAGACAAGTTCGCAACCCCGCTGGGTGGTCGCGATCGTTGCTGGCGATCATCCCGTCTACAGCCCGTCTATGGATGCGTGACATTTCGTGACTTGATCTTTTCGCCTAACGGGTTACATTATAGGTGTAAGAAGGAGAAAGCATGGCACGTTGCAGTTATTGCTATCAGGAAGGACACAACAAGCGCACCTGCCCGGTGCTGACGGCAAACCTGAAGAAGCGCGCCGATGCCGCCATCGCTGCGGGTGACCCTGACGGGTACGCCGCCCAGCGATACAGGGCTCGTGTTGCGCCAAAGGGCAAAAAGAAGTCACAGCAGGTTTGTGGCTATTGTCAGGAACGTGGGCATACTCGCCGCACCTGTGAAGTGCTTAAGAAGGACCGCGAGTGGTTTGTTAAGCACCACAACGAGCATGTTCGCGTTGCATATGACTACATTGTGACCTCTCCTATTGGTATTGGGTCACTTTTCAAGCGACAGGGGCGGGTGTACGATTACAATGCAGGCAAATATCACTACAGGAACGAGATGTATGTTCTGACTGATTTTCGGTTGAATCCAGCAATCCAGAACAATGGTCTTAACATTGCAGCCCACCTGACTTCTACGGTAAGTGGTGATACCTACAGCCTTCATCTCCGAGACTATGTTATCAACCCCAACTATGGACAGAGGTGGTCTGGCACCATGAACCTTGTTAGTACGATGGCTCAGGTTGTTCCCTCTGGCTGGGCGAAGCGCGAGAGCATCACTTTTCACGATACCGCAAAGCACGAACTTTTCATGCGTGTTGGGCGGAAGCAAGAAGATCGTCGTAGCTGGGATCTTAGTAGGATGGACCGTTTTCACGAGACTATCACCCGCTACCGCAAGAATCCCGATCCTTCTTTTGACTACGTTGGTCGGGCAGAAGGGCAGTTGGCTCGTTGGACAGTTGCCCACAATCGTGCCCTGATTTTTGAGGATTTCAAAAGTGGGCAGTAAGATCCGCGACCTCGTTTTCGTCCCCCTATATGTCGCAGGGTGGGCGATCGTTGCAGGCGCCGTCGTGGTGCGCTCTCTCGCCAAGCGTGACAAACCGAGACAAAAAACCACTGGCGAAGATCCCCTGCCGAGTTACATTAAGGGGGTAACAAGGAGAGAGCATGGGAGCCAAGTTCACGATTGTCCTCGACACGGATGACCCACAGGGTCTTCGTGATGCCTTGGAGGTCGCCACCATCCTCAACAGGAACCACGGCACCCTCAGTGCGGATTCGCCCGGAAAGGCGAAGATCGGAAAGATCGCACTTATCAAGATGGTGCGTGATGTGGCCAAGAAGGTGGAAGATGGAAAGATGGATTCTTCCCTTCGTGACTGCAAGCGTTTCATTGACGGAAAGTGGCAACTTTTGCTGTGACAACTATTAGGGGAAAGAATGGCTCGCATCACTATTGGTTGCCTTGTTCGCCACCGCATCCTCGACGCTGTGGGGCTCGTTGTTGGTCACACTATGTGGGATGGCGATTGGGGTGCTTTTGAGGTGAAGTTTATCAAACCAGCCAACACCGGTCGCCTGAAGGATCAGATCTACTTTGTCGATCGCGCCGACCGATGGGCGCTTGTCTCAGGCTGTGACAATCAGTGACAAGAAACCGCTTGCAAGATCTCCGCAGCGGGTTACATTACTGGTGTGAGAGGGCAGCGGGTTCGACTCCCGCACGGGTGTCGGTACCACGCTTCGTAGGGTCGGAGACTCCCTCTCGCATCTTCTTTTCAAGAAACTTAAAAAAAATCCTTGACGACCGGCGATCACCCGGTTACATTATATGAGAACGGGCGGCGACTGCCCTCCAAGTGTCGCGAGAAGTCAGACCGGAGTTCACATGGCTTTCGACTTTGCTACCTTCCTTTCCACCGTCCCTGCGATCCTTTCGGCTCGCCTGCCGGTCCTTATCCGTGGTCGTCACGGCGTCGGCAAGTCCGAGGTTGTGTACATGATCGCGAAGGAGCGCGGTCTCCCGGTCGTGGAGCGTCGTGCTTCCCAGATGACCGAGGGTGACCTGCTTGGCTTGCCCGACACTGCCGACCTTTCCGACGGTCGCAAGGCTACCACTTGGAACGCTCCTGACTGGCTGGTGACGGCTTGTACCGAGCCCGTGGTCCTCTTTCTTGATGAGGTTGACCGCGCCACGATGGAGGTCCGCCAGGGCTTGTTTGAGTTGACCGACTCTCGCAAGATCAACGGCTGGCACCTCCACCCTGAGACGCTGATCATCGCCGCCGTCAACGGTGGCGAGCACGGGTCACAGTATCAGGTTGGCGAGATGGACCCTGCTGAGTTGGACCGTTGGACCGTGTTTGACATTGAGCCGTCCGTGGAGGACTGGCTTGGCTGGGCGACTGGCAAGGTTGATCCTGTCCTTTGGGACTTTGTCAACCACAACCGGCAGCACCTTGAGCACACCGATGACTTTGAGCCTAACAAGGTTTACCCGTCTCGTCGGTCTTGGGTTCGGTTCGCTCGCACTGTGGAGCCTCTCGCTCTCTTCGCTGAAGAAGGCGATCGTGACCTGCTTCTCAACCTCTGCACTGGCTTCGTTGGCTTTGAGGCTGCTGTCGCTCTCCGCGACTTTGTGCAGAAGTACGAGTATCAGGTGAGTGTGGAGGACATTCTTGACCGTGGCGACTTTGACAAGATCGCAAAGTGGGGTATCAACGACCACGCCGCAATGGTTGAAAAGATGCAAGGTGTCAACACCTTCGCCGCTTCTCTCACCGATGAGCAGGTTACCAACCTTGCAACTTGGTTTGTTTCCATGCCCTCTGAGATCTGCATGAAGTTGTGGAGCGCCATCGGCGATGCTGAGGACGAGAACGGTACCAACGCCATCCGTCTCCACAAGGCGACCGCTGCCGATGGCACTCGTGTCAGCGAGCACATGGTCAAGATCCTCCGTGGGTCTTGATCGTGGAGCCCGGTCTAAGGGTCGGTGATCTGGTGACCCCTGCTCGTGCTTCTGATGCTTTTCGCGAGAAGCATGGGTTCGGGGTAATCACCGAGATTATCAGCGGCACCCAAAAGAGTGAAAATGTCATCACTTACGAGGTAAAGTTCGTAAAGTCCCTGCGAGCATTTCGATTCGGCTTTGACGCAGTGGTGCGTTATGAGTAGGATTGAGAAAATAAAAGAAGGTGACCTTGTTGTGAAAAGGTCAAACAAAAAGCCCCATATTGTGTTAGAGATCAGTAGATACCAAAAAAGGCTGTACGGGGCAGGTGGCACCACCACAACCCACCGCAAAAAGTTTTTACTACTTTTCCCTAATGGGCGACAAAAGTGGGAGATTGACACCGCACTGAAAGTAGAGTATTATCTGCCCGGTGACCCGTGGTTCGATGACATTCGTTGACAAAAAACCGCTTGCCTGTCTCCGGGTGAGCGGTTACATTACAAGAGTAAGGAGAGAGCATGACTGACAAGCCCTTTGATCTCAACCTCCACACGGCGCGGCTGCTCATGCGCGAGCCGTTCTTCGCTGCCCTGTCGCGCCGGATTGACAAGATCCGTACCGACAGCGTGCCGACGGCTGGCGTCCGCGTCAACCCTGACAGCGCACAGTTTGAGCTTTTCTACAACCCCAAGTTCATGGGTGCTTTGACGGACGAGCACAAGATGGGCGTTTTGATGCACGAGTTCTATCACATCATCTTTGAGCATGTGACGACTCGTAAGCCAGAATCCGGCATCCGTCAGATTGACAATATTGCCATGGACCTCGCAATCAATGGTCTTCCCGAAATGTCTGGAAAGTTGCCCTGCGAGGCTGACCCCGGTCCCATCCTCGTTGAAGGTGGCGACCCAATGAAGGGCGTTTTGCCCGGCGAAGGCAAGTTTGCCGATCTCCCTGCTTGCCAGACTTACGAATGGTATCTCGCTGAGTTGGAAAAGATGCAGGAAGAAGCCAAGCAGAATGGCGAAGGCGACCCCTTTGGGGACGAGGATTCCTTCGATGTTCACGATGGTTTCGGTCAGGGCGGCGGCAATCAGCAAGCCAACGAGATCGCAAGGGAGCGCCTCAAGGAAGCCGTCAAGAAGGCTGCCGAGGAGGCGGACAAGGCGGGCAACTGGGGCTCTGTTTCGCAGAGCATGAAAAAGACCATCAAGGAGCGGTTGGCTACCAAAGTTGACTGGAAGAAGATGCTGCGTTACTTTGTGCGTACTTCCCAGCGTGCTGACAAGCGGTCTACTCCGCGTCGTCTCAACAAGCGGTTCCCCAAGATTCATCCCGGTAAGCGTGTCCGCCGTCAGGCAAAGATCGCTATTTCCATTGACCAGTCCGGTTCTGTGGATGATGGGATGCTCGCTGCTTTCTACTCTGAGTTGGACAACCTTGCCCAGTTTGCTGAGTTTACCGTCATCCCCTTTGACACCCGTGTCGCCGAGGACAAGGTCTACGTCTGGAAGAAGGGCGAGCGCCGCAAGGCAGAGCGTGTGTTGCACGGTGGAACTTGCTTCGATGCTCCTACCAAGTTTGTCAATAGTGGCAAGTTTGACGGGCACATCGTTCTGACCGATATGTGCGCTCCAAAGCCGATTGCCAGCAAGTGTCAGCGTATGTGGATGACTACCTCTGAATACGCTCGCAACCCATACTTCTCCACAAACGAGGTCGTAGTCGCCATTGACCGCAAGTGAGACAAAGCGTGACAAGATCGGGGTTGCCTGTGCAGCCCCGGTCGGTTACATTATAAGGGAGAGGAGGGAGAATGATCGGAGCACTCGTCAAGCACGTCGCCAATGGTCGTGGCGTGATCATTGATTCTGAGCCCGCCCGTGGTGGTGGGATGCTGTTCCACGTCTCGTGGGATGAGCCGCTGGTCTGGAATGAATCCCCAAACCACGAGGCTGAGGTCTACCAGTCTTGCTGGGTTGATGACATTGACGTTGAAATCGTCTCGGAGGCAAAATGTTCCTGAACATTCACCACCGGCACCTGAACCCACCGAAACCAGATCCCAAGTTCTACTGCCGCCATTGTGGGCACAAGACGCAGAAGGCAGAATGGTCCTACTACTTTGACTGCCGCTGCCCAAAGTGTGGTGCTTCCACTCGTCCCAAGAAATGGTGAACAAGTGACTGACGACGAAAGAATCCTAAATGCGTTTGTCAACCACTGGGGACTTACTTTGGAGGAAGCCCGAGAAGAGTTGGCAAAAGCAAAGGCGGACGCCAAGAAGAAGGCAGAACGCCGAGAGGCTGAAAAGCAGTCACTTTGGAACGAGGACAAGGATTGGGATTACTACCCGACCCTCCCAGAAAAGAAGGAACAATGAGACACCCTTTTCAAGTTGGCGATCTTGTGCGGTCCCGCAACTACAGCACAAATCTTGCCCTTGTCACAAATACGCACGAATGCCAAACAGGGCTTTTTGTTGATGTGGTTTGGCTTCATACTGGAAAAGAGGTGCCTTGGTATTGCTTCAGCAGATTTACCCTTCTTTCCAGAGCAGAACAATGAAGCATCCTTTCAAAGTTGGTGACATTGTAGAAACCAAGAAATACAAGAATCGTGCGGTGGTCTTGGAAACAGACACCTTGCCCGGCGGTCCCACTATTGATGTATTTTGGTTTGCTTCGCAAAACGATGACATTTTGTGTGAAGTTGGCTGGTTTAAGCTCATTTCCAGAGCAGAAGGATGAAAGTAGGAACATACGTCGAGCACTCCCAATGGGGCAAAGGTATTGTCGTGGAGGAGTTGCCCCACATTAACGGCGATGAGTTTCCCCCTGCTGTGCTTGTCTTGTGGAACAAGCCCAAGATCTTGAGGGGCGGCGAAAAGTTGACAACTTTGAGAATCTACGAAAAGAATCTTACCATTATTTCAGGAGCGGAGTAAGATGTTCAAACCCGGAATCATCGTAGAAACGTACCACGCTCACCGCGTCCATGAAAATGGTTATCTTGAATCGCTGGAGTCTTACCCTTCTGATTCTTTGGTGCTTCGCGTCGGAACCAACTCTTTTGGTGAAACTACCATCTTTGGTTACGACCTAAACTATGACTACTTTTACTCCTGCTTGGGCACAAGTGTGAGACCCGTTGAGCCTGCCCCTTCCTCCCTCAGTTGTGCCAAACTGATGGAAATCGGGAGAAAGTGGCTTTCCCACCGTCAGAGGGCGCAGGGGCGCAGGAGTCACTTGGCATATGTTCCACAATGTTTCAACCAAGATTTTTTCACTATTTCAGGAGAAGAGTAAAATGAACCCGATTTTCAAGACAATCGCAAAGGACATTATTGTCCTGTCCGCACAGGCAGTCGCCTTCCGACTGGCAGCACCGCAGGATCAGCAGCAGGACGTGATCTTCGCTGCTGTGCCCACAAAGGGGATGCCTCAACCAAAGAAGATCACTGACGAGAACACGCCCCAGGCGCAGCGTTTCGGCTTCTGAGACAAACTGAGACACAAAACACCTTGCAAGATCCGTGAAACGGGATACATTACTGGTGTAAGAAGGAGAGAGCATGGAAGACCTGACCCCGATGGAACAGACCTCCGCGCAGACCGATCGCATGATCGCTGCGATCACAACCCTCGCCACGATGGCGATGATCCCAGAAGGCGAGGATATTCTCCTGATCGCGTTCTGTAACACGATCGAGCCGGCGGAAGCGTGAGTAGTCAGCAAGATTTGAACTTTCAGGTGAAAGTGATCACTTTCTGCTCACTCGGAATCACCCTTTGTTACCTGCTGGCGCTGGTTTTTGACCACTTTGGATGGACGCTGTGAAGAAGAAGCACACAAGCAACGCAGCAGAACGCCGACAACGCAACTTTGTCGCACTTGCTGCCCTCCGTCGGTCTGGTGCTGGACGCCACACGGATCGCAAGAAAGAGGCTAACAAGCAGGCATGCCGAGGGAAGGTGTCAGAATGAACAAGAGAGAGATCATCTTGGATGCAATCTGCTTGGCTCTCGGATTTGCCGCCTTCTACCTCACTTTCTACATCGCCTCGGCTGCTGACGCCGGGCTCCTGTGACATTCTGAGACAACTTTCTGTTTGACAGATCGAGATCCCCCGGATACATTAAGGGGGTAAGAAGGAGAGAGAATGAACATCGGCGACCATATCCAGTTCACCTCCACCCGCTGTCGCGGTCTGGTGGTCAAGGTCACTCGGCACGACGGCTCGCACGGTCGGGCAACCGAGTTTGTTCACGTCCTCTGTGGACCTGACACCGATGGCGAGCACGGTGGCGAGATCACCGCCTTCCCCCGGTTGCACCTCGAAATGGTCGCAGAGGTGATCTGATGCGCCGCAGCACACTTTTGACACTGGCAGCGATTGTTGACCTTCTCTGCTGGTTTTCCCTTGGTTTTCTTTTTTCCTACTGCCCCGGAGCGTTCTAATGATGCGAAATGATAAGGTTGTTCGTCTGTTTTCCCGTGGTCGCCGTGCTGCGGCTGGTGCTCTCCACACCGATGGTCACTCCCTCTGGTCCTATGATCTGAAGATCGCAGAGAAGACCCTCGCCGGCGTTGTTGTCGCTGACTTCACTTCGCCCGGTGGTCACTTCGTCTCCCAGACGACTTCCAAGCACGTCAACCTCGCGAAGCGCGTCGCCGACACTGTGATGCTCCCGGAGACTTTCGAGTCCATCTTCGTCAAGATGCCCTTCTGATGGGTGTTCTCGTCTCACTCTGTGATTACCGCGAGAGCCTCAAAAAAGAGGAAGAAGCGAAAACGCAGGAAGAACTTGATCAGTTGAAGATTCTGGTTGAGGCTTGGGCAGCAGCCATCGGGGATCCGGAGGTCAAACCCTACTTTCTGCCGCTTGACGATCACCTGACAAACGAGTGACATTCCGTGACTGGACAGATCGCCTGAGCCGGTTACATTACTGGTGTGAAAGGGAGAGAAGATGACTCAGGAAGAAGCGTTCGACACTCTGGTCTGCCACGATCTTGGTTTCAAGGTCCGCCCCGGCGTCCTTGCTGATGCTGTGCGCCTGATCGCTGAGGTCGTTGATGGCAAGCGCGTCAACGAAACCAACGGGAACCACGATATGCTCCTCACTCTCGTCCACATCGCCAAGGAAGCCCTCTAAGCGGTTGTCACGGCTTGTCACGAGAACTGGACAAACCCCGAAAACTGGTTACATTACAAGGGTAAGGAGAGAAAATGATCCGCACGACTGACCGCGCCTGCCGCCTCGCTTCCACTGACGTTGGGCTCTGGAGGATGGATCGCTCCTACTCCGGTGCCAATCGTGGCTGCGAGGGCTACGGCATCACTCGCCGTCTCGCGCGCCGCGCCGATCGTCGCCATGGACGCGCGGTGTGTGCCGAGGCGATCACCACGGCTCCCGCAACCCCGATCACTGCCTTCGTCGCTGGCGAGGTCATTGTCATCGGCTGAGACATTCTGAGACAAAAAACACCTTGCAAGATCCTGAGAGCAGGATACATTGTATGTGTAAGAAGGAGAGAACATGAAGCGCAGCAAGAAGAAGAACCTGATCCCCTCGCTCCACGGCGACATCATGATCAACACCCGGTCCAACCGGAAGCCCCGCAACGTGATCGGCTACGCTGCCGAGCCTGCTGGTCCCGGTGGCGGACGCCTCTGGAGGCTCCACGCGAACGGCTCCACGTCTTGGGTCGCTGATACCGTTCTGCTCTCGACTGCTGAGAGCATGGCGAGCAACGGAAACGATCTCCTCGGTTACAAGGCGTGACAACTTTCTGACGATCTTTCCTTGACAGGTCGTCCCCTTCAGGTTACATTACATATGTAAGAACGGCAGCGAGCGCGCTCCTGCCGAGAACCTGAAAAAACTTCTACTTTTTTTTCTTGACAGACGTACCCTAACGGGTTACATTATAGGTGTGAGAGGGAGATGGTCTTCCGCTCACCGAAAACCCTCCCTCTGGAGTCTCACGATGGCTAACCTCTTTGTCCTCAACGTCGCTGGTATGGTCGCTCCCCTCGCTGCTGACAAGAACGCGAACCGCCTGATCGGTCTCGCTGTGAGCCGCCTCGCTGGCGATGACGCCCCGCCCGCTGTCGAGGTTCCCGACGGCGATGCCCTCCGCGCTGCCCTGTTCACCCGCGTTGCCGCTGGTGAGGTCGCTGCTGCTGACGCTGCTGCGGAACTCAAGGCGATTGACGCGCAGATCGCTGCTGCTGTCGCTGCCTCCAAGGCGGAGCCCGCTGTGCTCCTCCTCGCTGGTGAGCCCGCTACGGGTGCCGAGATCAAGCGCGCCTTCCGGGGTGCTGAGTCCGGCACCAGTGTGGAGATCGCAAGCCTCGACGGCGAGCGCACCGGCGCTATCACGATGTTCCGGGTCTGATTGACCTTCCTTCCGAGAACCCAAGAAAGAGAAAACAATGGAACCGAATACAATGGGAACCGAGGGAAAAGCCCCCCTCAATCCACCACTATTCATGCTGGGACACCACCAGTAAACCCCTGACCTTCAGAGGTCCACGATATGAAAGGCGATGACATACGGTCCAGTGCGTAGGTAGGAGGCAAACCTAACTGCGAGCACTGACAAGAGGATGCGTGAAGGTGAATCGGATAGACCGAGAACCTGCCTTCTAACTTACTAACTTTGAGAAAGGAATCGCCCCCGCCTACTGAAAGAGGGGTCAGAGTAAACTGAAATATCCAAAGGGATTGTACCTCGCGGCAACGCGAAACCTATTCAAGCGAACATTGCTTGGGTGGTCGGGTGAGACAGAGCGCCCCAGGCTGGAGATCCCCACGCTGATTGACGAAGCCAAGATCAGCAACCTTCCTTCCGAGAACCCAACAAAAGATAAAGAAGGAAGAACCTACACTATAGAGCATAGAGAGAAGAAGCATAGTAGAGATAGGGTAGTGTGTAGGTAGTAGAAAGACAAGATAGATACCCTACAGCATATAGGAGGTTAAACCTCCCACTTGGTGACCCCAGCAACCCACTAAGTTGCTCCAGTGTCCCACCGTTCATTGACATTCTAATAGATTAGGTTGAAAGCGGCTTTACAGCGATGCGTCTGTGTGTGCCTGCATGTGTCCTGTGTATTAGGCACAGTCACGGCATTCTCGTCAAGGACAGTTATTGTCCGCATTACCGAGCAGAAACCTCTTGACAGGCGCACCGTGGCGGGTTACATTATAGGTGTCGGGGGGATTGCCCCCGCGCCTTCACCCGTGGAGAGCCTATGCCGGAACAGACGACGCCAGAACAGACCCTTTTCTTCCGCCACCTTCGCACCTTCCTTGATCGGCACCCCGATGCCTACATCAACAAGATCGATCAGGCGACCGCTTGCATCTTCTTCACCGAGGACAACCGGCGCTGGGTCATGGTTTTCGAGGAGGACGCCGTCGATGGTGTCTGGGATATGACCGGGTGTGGCGGAGACCACTGGGACGAGCAGGCACAGGACCAGCAGGAAGCGGTCGGTTTCTGACCGATTTTGGGAGTGCCCTGATAGTGGGCATTCTATACGAGGTTCCCTTGGAGGAACTAAAACTTTTTTCTTGACAGCAGCTTGCTGGCAGGTTACATTGTATATGTAAGAAGGAGAGTCCATGTACCGCACCGCTCGCATCACCTTTCAGTCTTGGTCCCGCGCGAACGAGGAGACCACCACCGCAACCATCCGGCACGACGAGAGCATGACGGCAGAAGCCACCACGCGAGAGGTTCGGTCGGCACTGTTCTGCCTCCTCCGTGGTGAGTCTGCCCGCATCATCCGTTGGGAACTGGTTCCGGTCGTCGGCTGAGCGTCCCCCGCAGAACACAAACACAAGAACAAACCCACCGGAGAGACTATGCTTGATACTTCCTACCTCGTTACCACCTTCGCCCATGACGACGCAACCGGCAAGACCACGGCGGTCGCAGAGTTTCGCCCGGTGATCCGTCGTCACGTTTCCCACGTTAGCCCGGAGCGGATCGACGTGAAGATCTACGTCTGGGAGCGTGGCGCTGGTGAGACCCGTCGGGTGGTCAAGCTGCCCGAAGCCCACCGGCTGGCGAGGGCTTACGCTGTCAAGGGCTGGCGCATGGAACAGTGGTACTGAGCGCCCCCTATCCAGAACAAACATACCGGAGAGACCATGCAAGATCGTCACACCTTCACCGCTACTGACCGTCACGGCACGACGTGGTTCGCTGTCCACGAGCCTTTGCTTGGCGGGTGGGTTGCCCTTACCCGTGGCTCTATCCTGCATCGTCGGTGCGCGGGTGACCTTGTTGGTGCAGACAGGGCTACCGCATTGCTTCCCATTGTGCAGCATCACTTGCCCAAATTGCAATGGTCGATTGTGCGTTTTCGTTGACGGGCACCCCCTCCCCCCCCTCCCCCGGAGGGTAAGTCCCTTAGAAGGCGGGATATGGGCGAGCGCGGCGAGGTACATTCACAATACGCGCCTAAAATTTCCAGAATCCAAAAAACACCGCCAAAAAATTTCCCAGACTTAGACACCCAAGGCAAAAAATAGCACTACTTATAGCATAAGCCATACGGCAGGAGACCCAAATGAAACTAACAAGAGCAAAGTTAAAGCAGATCATCAAGGAAGAGCTAGATCAAGCTTACGTTGATGCTAACCCAAAGATGAAGAGAGAGCCCTTTGGTAGAGGCGGCGTTCGCGTAGGAAGAATGACATACGTTGTAGCTACCGGCGATTCCAACGGGGAGCCAATGATTTACGCCACCGTTCAAGAAGGTGGAGAGACAGTAGATAAGTTGGTAACAGCAGAAGAACTCAGGACCATTCAGCAGGACCGTACAGGCGGTCCCGCAGGCGGTTCCGGCGACGCAACTTATGGTGTAGGACGACTTCGCGAGGCGGAAGGACAGCTTAAGAGAGCCGAACAAGCCTATCCCGATCGCAACTTCTACATTATTCGTGCAGAAACCATTCTTGATCCAGAGAATTACTCCGTAAGATAGGGATAAATTGAAGACATCCTACCGGTCCCCGCACAAATTCAGTGTCGGGGACTTGGTTTGTTTGGCATATGACGAATACCGAATGTATGGATTCGGCATAGTGCTATGGTCACACAAGAATGGTGAGTACGAAGTCTATTGGTTTAGTGACAATAGCATAGACTTGGAAACAGCATTCGATATTTTGCCAGCGACTCCACGCGCAAAGACATAATTACCTTACAATGGCGGAGAAAAAACAATACAAACCAAACGAAGGCGATCTAGTTTGCCTTATAGATGAAAATTGGGGCTATTGTGGGTTTGGCACCGTTATAGAGACCATAGAGAACTCAAAAATGTGTCATGTATATTGGCATGACATAAAGAGGAGCTTCTATGAATACATTGATGACCTATCGTTGTACGACGATGCTGATTTGGAAAAATGCCGCGAGTTAATTGGCAATCGCCGAAGAATACTTGACTTCTACGACTTATAAGGTTACATTATAGGCATACCCGGAGAGTAAAGATGTCCAGCGATGCCACGGAACGCCCTAGTTGGGACGAAGTATGGATGAGCGTAGCCCACACTATTTCCCAGCGGTCATACGACCCCAAGTATAAGGTTGGGGCTATAGTGGTATCAGGAGACAATACTTCGGTCCTATCTATGGGATACAATGGTAATTATGCTGGCGGTCCCAACGAGCGCGACTCCCCCGCGCGTGGGAAATCGGGCATGATCCACGCAGAAGTGAACGCATTGCTGAAGATGGACTATCACAACCACAAAAGAAAAGTCATGTATGTCACCCATTCGCCGTGTATTATGTGCGCAAAGGCGATAATCAACGCTGGAATTGATGAGGTTGTATACGCCCGTAGGTATGATTATGAGAATAGCGTGGCTCTGCTCACAAGTGCGGGTGTTGTTGTGAGGCATTGCGGTGAATAAACCGTCGTATGTAGACTTTGATCCCACCACATATGGTTGGTCTGCTGACATTGACTACCGCAAACACCCCGAGTTGTATCGGATTGGTCGCGGGCAACAAGGCGTGCTCACATGCCAACCATATAAGGGTGAGCTATGCCCACACTGGCGGTTTAAAACTCCTACAATAGCGCGTGAGTCTGCGGAAAAGATTTATGCGATGTTCCTGTCGTATGTGGAAAATGGGGACTTTGTGGGGGCTGATATGGCGAAAAAGTATCTTCACATGGGCTTTACCCGTGCCCGAAGGTATGCTAATCATGCTAGTGGGCGAAAGTGGGCGAAGGTAGCGCCTTCTCGTGGAGGTAATGCGGAGGCAACATGGAAAGTTTTACCGCGAGAAAAAGATTCGCGAAACAACGAAAAGGCAAAGAGTGCTGAAATTTTTTACGCGTTTTGGAAGCTGGCAAGAGAGAATGCTGACTATTTAAGGATGCGTAAGGAGCACAAGCAACTTTATGAGACTTTTAATTGAAAACTGGCGCCGTTTTATCATGGAAGCCCGGTTGGTCTGTCCGCCCGCTACACAAGACCTTGAATTAAACACAAAGAACCGCGATTCTGCAATTAAAGCAGAACATATCCAATATGGACCGCTCAATGTTGATGAACCCGGAAATTTCTGGGAAAAAATAGCGGAGTATTGGAACACAACTGTAGAAGCTGCGGAAGCCTCCAAGTGTGGTAACTGCACTGCCTTTGATATCTCTCCTCGTATGAAAGAGTGTATGCCCGGTGAAACATCCGATGATGACGGTGTTCTCGGGTATTGCTGGATGCATCACTTCAAATGTCACTCTGCTCGTTCTTGTAGAACTTGGGCTAAGGGTGGACCAATAGATGAAGATTCGATCTCAGAAGATTGGCAAGAGCGCTCAAACATAGGAAAAGATAATGAAACTGATACTTGAAAACTGGCGTAAGTTCTTGACTGAAGAGGAAGTGCTAGTTGAAAAATGCTGGGATGGCTACAAGCAAGTCGGCTTAAAAAAGAAGGGCGACCGGATGGTGCCCAATTGTGTTCCAATCGGTGAAAATATAAATGAAGCAGAAGGGGATTATTTTCCTTGGCTTCAACAATTGCGTGATGACTCAGCGAAGTTTATTGAAGATCAACAAGATAAGGGTGGTCGTGTAGGCTCAGGTTCGTTTAGAACCGTAGTAGTCCCAGAGGAAGACAAAGACTTTGTTGTAAAGATTCTTCGATATGGCAACAACGATAGCTACATGAACAAGGTTGAAAAGTTACTTGGTGATGAGTTCCCTGGTGTGTTCCCAAGAGTATTCGCTCACGATCCCGATTATCGCTGGATTGTCATGGAGCGTGTTCAGCCTATCTCTACTAGAAACGATGAAATGCTAGAAGAAGCCTTGGTTGCCACAATGCCAAAACTACATCAGTTTGCTTATGATTTGCTCTCGCTAGAAGATGGTAGTCCCAGCAGCGACACAAAGCCCTTCAACATGTTGCGATACATTGTCATGGCTGCCGCCCCACGTTTGCGCCCAATTGACCTTCCTTATGGCGACAACACAAGAGTAACGGATAGAGTAGCCAAGATTCAAGAATTTGGTTTAGCTAACGAGCCTTGGTTTACGCAGTTATCTAAGGCTATGAAGAGATACGGCGTTCAGTGGAGCGATCTCGCAGAAGGCAATGTTGGTGTTGATATGAAAGATCACACTCTCAAAGTTATTGACGCATCGGTGTTCTCTCCCCAATCAGGCGAGAAAGATTGGAATGACGACATAAACGAGGAAATGCTCACAGAAAAGTGTTGGCCCGGCTACGAAAAGAAGGGCATGAAGAAAATGTTTGGCAAAATGTATCCAAACTGCGTCAAGAAGAAAAAGAGCAAAAAGAAAAACGAAGAAGTTGAGATAGATGAGGCTGGTCGTTCTGATAGGTATGACCCTCGCAACTATGTCGGTAGAGACCAAGGTAGACGCTTTACTCACGGCTCTGACGGAAAACGCCCACCTGATGGGCTTTATGGAGAAGAGCAAGAAATAACCGAAGCAGACCCCAAGAAGGGCACTGGCAAAAAACCCCAAGGTTCTGGTCGTCGTCTATACACAGATGAGGACCCAAGTGATACAGTTTCTGTTAAGTTCTCGACCGTTCAAGATATCAAGGATACACTATCCAAGGCTTCGTTCAAGTCCAAGTCGCACAAGCGCCAGTCACAGATAATCAATCTTATCCACCAGAGGGCTCGTGCTGCTTACAAAAATGCTAAAGATCCAAAGGTCAAGGCTAGACTCAAAAAGTCATACGAATACGCTAAGAAGCGAAAAGAGGCTTCTAAGCGCAAGACTCAGCAGATGAACAAAAAGAAGTAAAGTTATTACTTGAGAACTTCCCGCAAGTTGTTGACTAAACTACTTAATTATGAAGAGGAGATAACAATGAAAATAACCAAACAAAAGCTAAAGCAGATTATCAAGGAAGAGCTTGAGAATGTTCAAGAAGAATCCATGACAATTGGAAGAAGAGCAATAAAGAAAGAAGCTATAAGGAAGATCAGAGAGGCTGGCAGAATTTCAAACGGAGATTTGTCTGACTACCTTTATGATTATTTTGAACGCTTTTTTGATGATGAAAGAGGTTTTCAGTACATAACAGATACCATTGAAGATGTTCTTGAGTTGATAAGTTCTAGATACTACGAGTACGAAACTGACACCTTTTCAGCGCCATCAAGATCAAAGCGCGCGATGAGATAAGAATCAAATATGGAGTGATGAACAATACTATGAAGATTACTAAAGAAAGACTAAAGCAAATTATCAAGGAAGAGTTGGGGCAAATTGAAGAAGCAGAAGAGTACATGGTTCCCCATGGCTACCACGGAAGACCACATCGCTATGAAGAACGCGGTCCAGAGGTAAAGTCCGCGAGAGAAGTCATCGCTCAGATGATGGAGCAGCACCCTAAGATCATGGGCGCACTTCAAATCAAGGAAGATCACCTTGAGCAACACCTTGCGGCAGCTTACGATAGCGCACTCGGTGGTGGGAGCCGGAATCCAGAACAACGTATGACCCAGCGCTTCTGGTCTATTGTTGAGAAGGTACTTTAACCAAAAAAGAAAAATAAAACAATGAAAATTACCAAGAAGAGACTAAAAGAGATAATCAGAGAAGAACTTGAGAATCTTGAAGAGTATTCTCCGTATAAAACTGGTGCTCGCCCAGATAAGCCCCACAAGAAGCCCGGTGAAACTAAGGACGACGGCAAGTATGCCGATCCTAAGCGTGCTCGTCCTAAGAAGCGTTATGAAGAGCAGGAAGAGCTTGAGGAAGACGAGGAAGAAGTAATCAACGAAGAACTCACCCGCCAAGACAAGAACGATGTAAAGAAGATGGTCAAGGACGAACTTGGCAAGCTCCTCAAGAAGAAGGACACCAAGGACGAAATGGGCGAGATCGTCAAGAAGATTATGAAGAAGCTTTACAAGGATCTTTCACTAGAGCACCCATACATTATTGACCGCATCAAAATTTGATGTTATATTATAGATGTGATTGACGATAACACCGATCCCTTCGCCGCCCAGTACGACCAAGCCGTGCTGGGCGATTGGGTTTACTACCCAAAAACCAAACTTTGTGGACTAGTTATTGGACTTGATAACCAAACTGGTTTTATGCAAGTTCATTGTTTTCGGACAATGAATTTGAGGTGGGTAACTTCAAATAATTTTGGTCAATACAAGGTGTTATGAATGAGGGCGATCTAGTTAGACTCAAAACAAGGTATCCGATTTGGCTTTACTCTTTTGGGCTCAACGATGGAGATTTAGGAATTATTTCCAAGATGGGAGACGAGGACATACTCGTTTACTGGTTGAGAATCAAAAGAGAAGGCTCGGTTAAAAAACATTTATTACAAGTTGTTCAATAGGGGACAAGATGAAAGACAAAATTATGATTGGGTTGTTCATAGTAAGTGCCACCCTCACAGCATTCTCAGTGCATTGGAAGTTAGATTCAATCAACGACGAGGTTGGAAGAGTTCACGTTGAATCCATAATCTCTTCTGGAAAAGCGATCTACATGCCAGGAAGCGTATGTATTATTAAGGCTACTTCTGATATTGATGTAAACAAAATGCGCGAATTTGCGTCTGCGTGCATTAACTCTCACAGGGATTGGCTCCTGATCAGCGGTGGCACGACTAATTACAGTGATGCCACAGAAGAAATACAACGCTAAAGATCTTAAGTCAGGGCTCCTCATAAGAGATATTCAAACTGGTGATCTGGGACTATTAATTGAAAGATTTAATATTTTTTCTTCTATGATAGACCACGACCCCATTTGGGTCTGGAGTATGACTTGGGCGGGACCAGCAACAGACGAGTTTAATCGTAATACTCCGTTTCTTGAAGAAGCAGTGATAGGCTTACTAAACGGAAGTGCCTGGGAATTAAGGGGTGATGAGACCCCTTGAAGAGTTGCGCGATCAAGCCTCACGTGTTATATTACATGTGGGCGACATGATTTACGATGTCCGCACCAAGTCCCGAGGATTCCTCAAGCTGAGAGAAAGAAAAATAGACATTATAGAAGACGACATCTATGTGTGGAGTATTTTTTGGTTTTCTCAAGATGACAACAACCTGTATAATAATCTAGAGTTTATGGAGGAGGAGGGACTTAAGTTGTCTATCGTAATAGGAACAATTGAACTACAAAGCATCAAACACGGAGAATAAGATGCCCAGTTGGAACGCATATAAGGTCTTTGCAAATGGCAAAAGAGCAAAGAGCCCATATACTACATTTGAAGCAGATGAGTCTGCTCACTTTTTTGATAGCATATTGCCTAATTTAACGGCAAAACTACAAAAAGCAAAGTGGCTTGTGCTAAATACAGAAGAGCCACAGGAAAGACAAGCCGAAGTGATAGATGAGGCAAAAGAAAAGTATGAAAGACAGAGAATAACATTTCTAAGTAAGCTTGCTGGCAAAGTGTTTCCTAAGCTTGCTGAGAGTAACACCGAAGCTTGCCTCATGATGAATGCAGACACAGATTGGAAGTGGGCTTGGTGTGTCGCTGAAGGAGGCACTCTAAACTTCCTTGGGCAATTGTCAGAGACATTTAATACACCAAAGGAAGCCGAAGAATGGATAAAGATACAGGTTGGCATTTCGCCCACCGCGTTGGAGACTTGATAAAAGTTGTCAAAAGAGATACCATTAATTTAGAGCAAGGCGACATTGGTGATATAGGTATTGTGCTAACGTGTCCAAATCAGACTGATGGCGTTTTATTTGTTGAGGCGTATATGTTCAAAACTGGCAAGGTAAGGTGGTATTCTCCAAGAGAAATTGATATAATTTCCAACATTGATGAGTAGCTCTCTATTTATTTAGAGGGCTCTTGCGATGAAGCAGACCAATAGTTTTGTTGATACCATGTCGCTGACGTGCGTGTTGATAAACATTGGTCTTCTTTTGTTTGCATTGATACAACAGCAGCCAAATTTGATGATACTCGCACTATTTAACATTGCTTGTTTTTTATCATATTTTCTTATATTAGGACACAAATAATGTATCAAAAATTTTGGAATCAATTCTTGCTAGAACAAAATGCGCTTGACGGACCTACAGTCAGGGACGCGGCAGAGACTTTTGTTTTTGGAGATGAAAAACCAACAAAGCCAGATCCGCAACCAGAGCCACGCGCACTCACAGGACTAGCGCTTTTTCTCTCAGAAAAAGGCTATTATCTAGATAAAATGTTGGGCTCTGGCATGGACGGAAAAGTCTACAAAGCAACAAATAAGGAGACCGGTCAATCCGTAGCCGTAAAGACTATTGATGCAGATCAAGGTGGTGGCGCTTCTGCCGAGCGAGAAGTAAAAAATTATAAGTTTGTAAAAGATAACTATGACTCCCTTGGAGCCTACAAAAAGTATCTACCCGTTGTCTATGAAGCCTCAATGGAAGAAATTCCTGTCCGGGGTGAGAGTATGGACGGCATAAAAAAGACAACTGGATTCATTGTTATGGAGCAATTAGAGCCACTGCCAACAGATGTTGCTAGAGTATTGTTCGCTACTGCTGGTAATACTGAAAAAAATAAGAGAGCCAGAGAGATTAGAGATAAGCGACTTCTTAAAAACCCTAAACTGGTTTCTTCTCTATTGAGCATTGCTTGGGGCTTGATGGGTCGTGAAGGCGAGTATCTAACACTTGAAGCAGAAGTAGCGGCAAACAAAAGAATTGTGGAGCAGTTCTTCACTGGCAAATTGCCGTCAGAAGACTCAGCCTTGGAATCATTTGGAAACTTTGCATCCTCTTACATAAGAAAAATGGCGATGAGTGATTTGGGCAAAAAGCTTATGATGCTTTATGTTCAAATAACTTATGAAGAGATGTTAAATCATCCTGAGAGTGAAGAACATGGAGATATTATACACCAATACAAGCAACACATAAAAGAAAGTCTCGTAATGTCTTTTGAAAAGGCATACTCAAAGCCGTTAGTAACTGGTGCTGCAGGTCGGCGTGTTTTTCCTGATTCTGGACTTAAAGGAATGGATGATTACTACGGACAAGAAGACGAATTAGAACAAGAATTCCCAGAGATTATGTTTGTTCGTGATGCTATGAAAAAGTTCGCTAGTCGTGAGTTTAGACCTTACGATGTCCACGCTGGTAATGTTATGATGCGTCCCGGCACAAATGATATTGTTATTGTTGATCTCGGAAGATTCAACACATGAAAGCCATAATGGAGGAGTGGAGAGGATTTATGACAGAGCGTAATAATAGAGAAGTTGGTTCTTGTATTATCGTTGATAATAAAGACAGGGTGCTTGTTCTCATGAGAGGAACAACAGATCGTTGGAAGCCCGGGTGGTGGGATTTGCCCGGTGGACATCTTGATGGCGAGGAAACTCCAATTGAGGGCGCCACAAGAGAAGCCCACGAAGAATCTGGTTTAACTGTACGCAATTTACAAAAAGTTGATATGAAGCCGATGGGAAGGATTGTAAAGTATTTCTTTGTTACACGCGACTATGATGGCGTTGTATCTCTTGAGCCAAACCCAAAGACAGGCATCATCGAGCATGATGAGTATAGATGGGTTACAATAGAGGAACTTGCAGATTTTAGAGACTCACTTGTTCCAGTAAATATTGTAAGGAAAGCCCTAAACTTTGTACGAGTATAGTGCCATTTGCACCAGAGTTGTTGATGGCGATACCATCGATGCGAGAGTAGACCTAGGATTCAACGTCTGGATAGAGTGTAGGGTGCGATTAGAGGGCATAGACGCGCCGGAGACCCGTACAAAAAACTTAGAGGAAAAGCAGGCTGGGTTAAAAACTAAGGCTTTTCTACAGGGTATTATGGACGAATGCGAGCATAAATTTGTTTTGAAATCTCACGGCGTAGGGAAGTATGGAAGATGCATAGGAACTATTTACGTTCGCGGCGAGGATATAAATCAGAGACTACTCGCTGAAGGCTATGCCGAGAGATATGACAAATGATTTTTTTACTTATTTTCGCGATGACCGCGATGGCTGATGAACCAGAAGACAAATCTGCCGACATCTATCGCAGCTATTGTACAAGCTGCCATGGAGAGAGAGCAGAAAAGATTCCTCTAAAGCAGGAAAGCACCGCCGAGCAAAGATTAGATGCAATAAATGTTGGCGTCTCAAATATGCCACCATACAATTGGCTCCTCGGCGAAGGAGAAATTGAAAGACTAATTAAGTATATGGAAGGTCTATGAGCAATTATCACACCAAGTGGCGCAGGTTTCTTACCGAAGGCGGCAATGTTTTTAAGGGAGAGCGCGTTGATTCTATTCCGCTCGCCTTTATTCAGCCCACGCTAGAACAATACTACGAAGAGTTGTCTAGGCTTTTCCCACAGCATGCCTCCAAGTTTGCTGACTTTGCCCCATTGGGGTCTGTCGGCAAGAAAGCCAAGTCTGGCGACATTGATTTGGCTGTTGATGTTGAGGAGTTGTTCCCACAAGGTAAGGTAACCGACGAAGATTTAGAAAGCTGGAACCTTGATACCAATGCTTGGCGTGCAACTTACGAAAAGATGGTTAAGAGAGCAAGGACCGCTAAGCCAGCAGAGGTAGAATTACGTGCATTCTTGTATGAGATTGCAAAGTACATTGGCGAGAACTCACAAATCATCAAGACTGACTTAAAGAAGGTTCGTCCCGGTCAAATGTTTTCTTTATTTCCTCAGATCTCGGACTCTGGCGAGCAACAAGATGTTGGTGTGCAGATAGATTGGATGATGGGCAACCGAAACTGGCTCAAGTTTTCTTACTTCTCTCCAGATCCAACCGAATCCCAACCACTTTTGAAGGGTCTGCACAGAACGCAGCTACTTTTGGCGATGTTCTTGGCGAAAAACCACTCATTCAAGCACGTCGGTGGTGTGTTTGACCGCAAGACAGGTAAAAGGGTGGCTTACAGCCCCTCAGATGCCATGAGACTGCTCGGAAAGCTCTACGGGTCCACTGCGTCACCTGAAATTTTTGACACATTTGAGGGCGCCCTAGGCTGGTTAATGGACAATGCGTCAGAACAAGACAGAAATAGAGCACTCGATGCTTACTTGACCATTCTTGACCGCACGAAAGGCAACAAAGAGACCTTACCAAGCGGTGAGCAGAACAGATGTGGCTACATTCCACAAGAGTTGGAAGATTACTGGCTTCAAAATTGGCAAAGACTTGGATTGAAGGGTAATATCCTCTGCAAGACAACAAATGACAGACTTAGGGCGGCTGTGGGTGATGGAACTCTAGAAGAAGCAGCCACTCCACGCATCGCAAACCTAGGAAATGCCGACATTATCGCCTTGATTGACCTAATCCTTGGCGAAGAATCCGTTTTAGACGCCTCTGAAAAGTTAGCAGGACAGAATTTATCTGTAAGAATTGAAGATGAGCAGGTATACACCAAGTATAAGAACGAACCAGAGTTCAGGGAAGCACGAGAGCCGTTCAAAACCATCTTTGCTGCCCACGATGGTGACGGAGAATATGTTTTTGAGATGATCTCGCCCGACAACCGACCAGATTATGTGAATTATTTGACCGACAACACCATTTTTGTGGACTTTTCTGGTCGGCTCACACCAGAAATGGCAAAATCTTTGTCCAACGACCAGTATACCTTTATGACTAAGCAGCAAATCCGCCGCAATCAGTTCGATCTAACTGATGAACAGCGCCAAGAGTTGGTCGGTTTGCGTTCAAGGGCAGGAGATAGACTTAGAAAGCGCGATAAGCAAGAGATTGCGGAGCGCATTAAGGCGATTGTCCTGTCTCCGAATGTCCAAAGCGTCCTTGGGGGCGGTGTTGAGGGGCTCTATGTTACCGGTGGTGAGAAGGATTTCAAGATTCCCAATCCAACCTACCAGAATTTACAGAAATTGCAGGCTGGAATCTATGCTGTGCTCTCTGGTAGAGCAGGAATTCGCAAGGCAGTCGTCAAGCAGCGCGTAATTGATGGCGAAGATGGCGATAGAATAGTCCAAGACCTTCGTAGATTTTTGTCTTTTGCCCAAAATGATATTCCAGCAGGCTACAGAATGTTTGTCAGCCCGGAAGAAGCCATGGATCTGCTATCAAAAATGGATACACCCGAAGGAAGGAAGCAGGTTTATGTGTTCTTAAATAAGAGAATCAAAAATAAAAGTAAATACTATACACCAGCACAGCTTGAGGAAGCGAAAAGGTGGTCAGGGAAGTACAAAAGAAGTATAAACTGCTCTAGCCCCAAAGGTTTTAGCCAGAAACAATACTGCAAAAGACAAAAGCGCGGCGGTAGTTATAAGTCCTAACTAATTATTTTGCAATGGAGGGCTTGTTATGCCTGAACAAAATTATAACCAGTTAGTGCTTGCACAACTACAATCTCTTTCACAGGCTATGGAGGCTCTTCGTGGAGATCTACAGTTTGTTAGACAAGAGATTACCGAGCTAAAAGCTAAAGAAGACAAGGTTGTTGAGCTTCGTGAGTGGAAACAGAAGATTGATGATGTGATTTCACCTACACAGCTATACAAATTGGTCGAAGACATAAAAGATTTGAACAACTTTAAGACAAAAGCAGTTACAATCTTTGCAGTTGTCCAGTTTGGTATGGGTGCTGTCCTATTCGCTATGAACTTTATGGGTTGACAATACTAAAAATAGTGTTAAATTAAATACATAGGAGCCCTTATGATAGACATTGGTGATTATGTAGCCCAAATGCACCCACAGCATCATATATTCCTTAAGAAAGGATTAGTAGTCTCATCTTGTTATGATACATTTGAAGTCCAATGGTTAAGTTATAACAAAGAATTCTGGCAAGAGTTTGAGGGTGAAGCGTTTGAAGAGCTTAATAGGCGCTATTTATTAACAAGAATGTCTTATAATCGTAATAACGATAACGTGGACATCACAATTTTAAGCAAAGCGGGTGAAGATGTCGTGGGGTGACCTTGATAAGAGCAGAATAGAGCAAATAATCCGCCAGATAAGCGGTAAGGGTTTAGATAAGAGTAAAGATCTTATAATGCCTACAATGATTAAAGGCTCCGGTATCATATTCTTATGGGCGCCGACCCAAAAAACACTCATTAAAGTTAATAGAGGTATAAGAGTATATATTGTCAGCTATGAAATGGATGAAAAAGACAGAGTTTTGATCTATGATGGCTATAATTTACTCGCGATACATCCAGATGAGCTTGTAGAGACAGGATTTAACTAAAATGACGCTAACTTTTGGAAAAATACCGAAAATTATGCTTACTATTGTATGTTTTTGGATGTTTTATGCGTTTTTTGGCTATGAAATTACAGTTGTGACTGGAATTGGGTGTATATTGGGTCAATTTTGGTCAAAATCAGAATTTTTAGTGTAAAAAAGGTCTGCTCAGGCGCTATTTACACTTGAAAAATGGAAAAAAAGAATAATTTTGGTGAAATTGCATCTGAAAACATTAAAATTGGTGATATTGTGGCTTGGTCTAAGTGGAATCAGACCGATGCCGAGTGGAAACAGCTACTTGGAGTGGTTTTAGAGGTCAAAAACACTATTTTATCCAATAGAATGGTGTGCGTAACCCTCGTAATGCCCCTAAAAGAGCCCAAAATACCCTTGGAATTGTTCACTTTTTCTCTTAAATTAATATCCTCAGTGGATCAAAAAGAGGTATAAAATGGATATAATTGACCATATAGCTATAAAAGTAAGCAATTTAGAGGATGCAGAGGACTGGTACCTAGAGCATTTAAACGGTAAAGTGACATTCCGAGACCACAAATATACAAGGTTGAGAGTTGGAAATACCAACATAGCACTCATAGATGAAAAATTTTATTCATATGCTCATATTGGTATTCTTGTAGAATCAAAAGAGGACCTGCCGGATACAGGAGAGAGAATAGAGCACCGTGATGGTACTATCGGTGTATATGTTAAAGACCCATTTGGAAACTATATAGAATATATTTGGTATTCTCAAGACCAAAGCGAGACGTTCCTCAAATGAAAGACATCCTTCAGCCATTAGTAGACCAGTTTATGCCTTACGCACAGAAACGTATGGGCTTTAACAAGCTGCCACGAATCTTTCTGCGTGATGACCCACATAATGCACAAAACCCACTAGGCAAGACTGCCTACTATGATCCTGCACAGATGTCAGTGACTCTTTACATTAGTGGGCGTCATCCAAAAGATGTCATGCGTTCTTTATCCCATGAATTAATTCATCATACGCAGAATTGTAATGGACAATTTGATGAATCTTCTGAGATGGGAGAAGGATACGCTCAAAATGACAAACATTTGCGTGAAATGGAACGCGAAGCCTATGAACAAGGTAATTTAGTGTTTAGGGATTGGGAAGATAGCATAAAGAATACTATTTACAATGAATCTTTGCAAAAAGGAGCAAAAAAGAATATGTCTACTAAAGATTGGAAAAATAGAGAGCTTCCAACTCTCCTGACTGAAAAATGGGGCTTCTCATTTAAGACCCTTACAGAGTCTCAGGAAGAAGAGGTTGTCGAAGAGGCAGCCGAAGAGGTTGAAGAGGGTATGGCAGACGCCCGCGGTGGCGGTCGCGGTCGCCAACCAAAGTTGCAGAAAGATAGACGCAAGAGCGATAAAGAAGACGAAGATCTTGATGAAGGCGCTGCATCTTCAGGTCGTGTTGCTACCCCCGACAGAGCCCAAGGCGGTGACCGTCGTGAAGACGACGAGCGCAAGCGTCCAATGGAAGAGGCAGAAAAGATGCCCATGAAGACAGACACAAAAGATGCTGACGAAGACGGTGATACATCCGATAAGGTTCCTGCTTTTCTTGATAAGGGCGAAACCAAGAAAAAGAAGAGCAAGGGTAAGCAGCCCCCACAGCTTGCTGCCGCTCAAGGTAAAAAGAAAGAAAAGATGGATGAACAACAAATTCGTCGTATCATCCGTAAGCTAGTCAAAGAAGCAATGGCTAAGAAGGAAGGTTGAAGTGTCTAAATGGCGCGATTTTCTTGATGGAGTAGAGCCAAGGAGAGACCTTGAGAGTCTTTTGGAAACCCTTGAGGCTGAACTTAAGGAACTTAAGGCTCGCACTCTCACAGAGGAGGCTAGACTTTCTTCTATTAGAGATAATCTATCCGAAGCTCGACTAAAAGTCAAGAAGCTAAAGCACGAAAATTCAGTTTTAAAAAACAAAGTCTCCATACTAGAGGAAGACTTAGACCTATAGGAGACTTTTATGTCTGAACTTTATAATAGCATAGAAGAACTCATGCTTGAGTTGGAAGACGAAGATGGCGATCCTGTAGGGGGTCGCACTCTTGCTATTGTGCCCGGAGCGTTTAAGCCTCCGCATTTAGGGCACGTAGATATGGTCCGCCAGTATTCTAAAATGGCAGATGAAGTGATTGTACTTATTTCTTCTCCTATCAAAGCAAGCAGAGGAATTGGCGGCAAGCCCATTACTGCCAAGCAATCCGAACAGATTTGGAAGTTGTTCCTCGACGCAGACCAAGGGTTATCCAACGTTCGTGTTAAGATCTCAAAGGTACCATCACCTATCACGGCGACATACGAAGAGATTGGTGAAGATGGTTCACTTGAGCCCGGAACAAGATTGATTCTTGGTGCTAGTAAGAAGGGCGGTGATTTTAAGCGTTGGAAAGGTGCTGCAAAATACGTCAAGCCCGGTGTTGAACTCTTACCACCAGCAGAAACTGCCGTAATACCAGCAAATAGACCCAATGGAGAGCCATACAGCGCCACAGATGCGCGTAAAATGTTAGAACAGGGTGAGAATGCTGACGAGTTTTTTGGAGATGGTATGGGTAGCAAGGTTCGTAAAATACTCGGTCTTGAATCATTAGAAGAGATATCAGCTATGGGTGGCGGTGCCGTCCAAGGTTCTGCTGCAAGTGCTGATGAAGAAGAGAGAAAGACACTCACGAGAGAACAAAATAAAAAGACCAAACACCCACCGTACAATGAGTTATACTTATACAAAGAAGTTTTGAAACTACTTATGAAAGAAGGAATTATCAAATGAAGACCCCAGAAGATTTGCTCAGAGAGAATGTAAGAGATTTGATCTCTCTTGTCAAGAAGAAAAACAAGAATACTCAAACTGAGGAACAGCAACTAAGAGCTATAATTCGTGAGTTCTTGCAGCACGAGCTAAGAGAGGCTGCAACACCTGATAACGATCCTGCTCCTCACAAGTCTACTGGTATCAATGTCCTTGAAGACCTTCTAAAGAAGATTATTCCTCAAATTGAAGACGACTACAAGCTTCTTACCACTTCTGCAGAACAGCGAGAGTCATACCGATCTCACATAATTCAGGCTGTGGTTAGTAGCCTTACTCCTGTTGAACTCAATAACGATGCTCCAGAGGATGCCCCGAAAGGCGACCTTGATGAAGATATTGATGTTGAGATCTCCGACGAGGACGACGAAGATGATATGTTTATTGATATCAATCCCGAGCAGTCCGAAGAAGAGGAAGAAGAGGTGGACCCAAGGGATTCGTTTGGTATCGAAGGTAAGGATACCACGGGTCGTAACATGGCGTATACCACTTTTAAGAAAATTGAGTCTCAAATCATTGATGCTTACGATATGCTCTCCAATCCCGAGGATCAAGAATTATTCTTTGACTACCTGATTGCGAACCTGAAGTTGTACTTTGACAAGTTTGAAAAAGAAATACAGCCAGATGTTGAAGAACCTACAAACCAAGCATATGATTCTGCTAAGCAAGAAAACCCCGCAGATGGAGAAGATGCTGGCGGCGAAACATTGGATCTTGAAATATAATTTGACGTTCTGAGATCTGTCTGTTATGTTCTTTATATGAAGAAGAGAAGATCAAAGTATAAGCATAAGAGTATAATAAATAAATTATTAAATAATAATATTATAAATGAAAGTAATCTAACATTCATTGACAGTATGACCTTAGAAGATTTGATTGCTGTTAAGTTAGAACTTTCTGCAAGATACATTAATAATAAACTTTATGCTTTCAATTTATTATCTAATACTAATAGACTAGTTAAGGAAGCAATAATCAAATTTGCTATCAGTGCTACTCAGTCTAAAATGGATGCAGCTAGATTTCTTGGAATAGATTATGAAGGTCTGCGTAAGTTAGTAAATGAGTATGACTTACAGGATTACTTTGATGAAACTAATAATTGAAAACTTTAGAAAGTTCTTGACAGAACAAAATTTTATTTCTGATATTGCATTAGATAAGGATGAAGAGGGTAATATTATTCTTTATCATATCTCTGGAGCAGAAGATATTGAAGAACTAGATCCAGATGTTGCTGCAAGAAATCTCAAGAACTATACCCAGCAAGAGTATAGAAGTTGGGACAGACCAAGGATTTTCTTCTTTACTCGCCTCGGACAAGAAGATACAGGTATTGGTAAAATCCAAGGTGTACCCTATCGTGTTAGACTGAAGCCAGAGCAACTCTATCCAATCATGGATGACCCTGCCGGTCTATCATCAAAGCAAATGCAGCAAGAATGGATGACCGAAAATATTCCAGAGTTTGCCGAGAAGATACAAACTGCACAAAAATGTTCTAACTCAGAACGCTATGGTCAATACCACATTTGCTCAAAGACTCCTGATTCAGATGGTTTGGCATACACAGAAGAAAGATTTGCTGGTAAAGTATTCTTGGTTGATAACCCTAAATTTCATCATCTCAAACCAAATACATATGATATGGTTGCCAACTTAGCAGAAGAACGTTATAATAGTATAGGGTTTATTTATCCCCAGAGTGGACAAAAGGGAAACCAAATCGTTGCTTTGTGGCGTAAAGTCCCAGCCGAAAAATTAGACAAAGAATTTTACTAGGAGAAATAATGATCGGTGATACTGTTTGGGCTAAGTTCGGAGACCACGGACTTCGTCTTGGTAAAATAGAAGAAAAGAAGATGTGTAATAATTGGGCCTATGTTCGGGTTAATTGGGTTAGCGATACTGCCATGGAAATGGATAGAGCCCGCGTGATGGAATTAAGAGGATATGATAAATACTCAGATTGGTATCGCATTGATAAAGTTTCGTTCTTTGATAAAGAGAAGCTAGTTACTATAATTAACAAGCTTTGATAATAATTGTTCTGCCCCGAGTTCGGCGGGGATTTTATGGTAATCAGGTCCATGTCTAACACGACCTGTCGGCTTCTAAACCCGTAATTAAAATGTAGGCTAGCTGCGGTGAGCAAGAGATCCGCACCGGACACCCCTTTTTGGGCTCGAAACGGCTTCGACGGGGTTTTGGATTATTAAAGTGCAAGCAGGTTAGAAACGACCTTAACAGTTCAAAACACATAGTTGCAAACAACAACCTACACTTTGATTCTGTTCGCCTAGCGGCTTAATCAAGGAGGCTGATTAGAGCCTTCTATCCAATCTAATCAAAACAACAGATAAGTTGTAAAAATCAAAACCATTTATTGCGACAGGGTGGTAAGCAATAAATTAATCCCACCTACCTTTGTTGGTTTGGACGGTATAAATCAACTAAGCTTGTGAATGACTTTTTTATGATAAGGCTGCGGACGCGGGTTCGACTCCCGCCGAGTCCACTAATTATTATAGATGTATAAAATTGATGAATGGGTTATCTACTATCAGTTCCCAGATGCTCAAAGCGAGAATCTAAAAAAGGGCAAAAAAGCAGTTATTTTAGATAAGTTGCCCGATAATCGTTATGAGATCTATATAGATGATCCACATATGGATGAAAAATGGAGAAGGAAGATCGTAAATGAAGCTAATCTTAAAGCTATTAACTAGTTACTTTGATCCGTGCCCCTGTTGTGAGTGCGATCCATGTGACTGCTATGACCAATAGAATAAGACTATTTTTATTATCTTTGCTCATGATGACTTGTGTGACAGATTATTCTGTTATAACCAATCCTGATGTAATTGTTGTAGACACTTCAGAAGATAGAGAAACTCAGGTCGTCGTGGAACATTTTGTACAGCCTGATAAGCCTGAAAATCTTGATGTTCTATTTGTTATAGACACATCTTGTTCAATGTCTGACAATTTTGAAAGTGTGTCAATAGGTCTCGATCTTTTACGAGATGATATTGAAACATTGACTTATGATTACCAGATAGCAATGATAAACTCATCATTAAGGGAACCATATTTTGTAGGAACATTTAATTCTACCACTCCATCAATTGACATATTTATGGCTCCTTATGTTCTTGGTCGGGATGGCACTGAAGAACTTTTTACTTCGTTTTATCAATTTACTACAACACCAGAAGGTCAAGAGTTTTTAAGACCCAATGTTGATAAACTATACATCTACATTTCTGATGAAAAAGAGCAAAGTGCTGTGCCAGTTGCTATGTTCAAAGATTGGCTAGATGAATATCATGAACAAGTTCAACATGATGTTGTTGTGATTAGTATTAGTGATACAAGTCCTGAAGAATGTAAGCGATTTTATTATCTGGCAGAGGGCGAAGAAAATAGATTTCTTGTTTTTGCAAATTATTACAATAAGATGATTACTGATATTTGTGGAGATTTTCAATTTGCACTTGCAGATAGTAGTTTCTTGTTAAACCCGATCACTTACAAAAATTTGTCTAAGCAGCCAATAGATGACTCAATAGTTGTATACAAAGATGGACAATTACAGCAAAATTGGTATTATCTTAGCACCACAAACACTGTTTATTTTGAATTTGAAATAGAGCCAAGTTCTATTGTAAAAATTGGCTATAATTCATACTTATAATTTTGGAGATAGTATGTTGACCGCAATGGGTGACGTTATGCGTGAAGCCTATAAACGAAATTGGATTACCACTCGCGATGGCAATGTGGCAATGAGGAAAAAAGATTCTAATATAATTTATCTTACACCTTCTGGTGTTAGAAAGACCTTAATTTGTCCCGAGATGATAACCAAAATGAAGCTTGGAGAAGAGATGCAATTTGTTTCTTCTATGAATCTACAACCAACAGGTGAATGGGATATGCACTATCGCATCTTAAAGGATGCAAAGCGAACTCTAAGTAGTGTCCATCTGCACCCACCCAATATTGTTGCTGCGATGTATGCTGGGTGGAATTTAAATCAAATGATAGAACCATTTCCAGAAGTTTTTCGCTACACAAGAGTTGGTCCAAATGTTGCTGCCTGGAAAGCATTATCTCAGGAACTAGCAAGCCATACCGCACAAAACCTCGGCATAGAAGACGGGATAAGAAAATATGATATTGTTGGTCAAAAAAACCATGGTGTTACCGCTGTCGGGAAAGATCCGTGGGAAGCATTTGAACATATAGAAAGAGTTGAACATATTTGCCAGATTGTGTTAGCATCAGGGGTAAGACCCGAGAATAATAATGGAAAACGTAAAAAATTCAATTTGTTTATTTGATGTAGACGGAACACTAACTGAAGCGCGCCGCCCCATAAATAAACATATGTTAGATGTTTTGAGAGAATTATCTTTTCAAACTGAGATAGGACTCCTTACGGGTTCTGGACTAGATTATATTAAAGAACAACTGTGGCCGTTATTGGCTGATCAAGAATTAAGTTTAAATTGTCATGTGCTACCATGCAACGGAATAGAATATTATATTCCAAATCCAGAATCTCCAGGCAACTTTATAGAAATACATAGAAATTCTATGGAAGGCAAACTTCAATTTGAAAAGTTTCAATTTGTTATGAAAACAATTCTCAAACTTCAAGGGCAAATCGCCGACTCCGACTATGACATACCATTTACTGGACACCATTTACAGAATCGTGACTCAACATTAAATTGGTGCCCAATTGGGAGAAATGCCTATCATGGAGATAGACAACAATTCAAAGCCATGGATAAAATTTATGGTATAAGAAAATTATATTTACACAAATTTAGAGAAATTCTGAGGCATGCTGGTATAAATGATGTTACAATAAAACTAGGTGGCGATACATCGTTTGATATCTATCCGCAAGGTTGGGATAAGAGATACGCCCTTAAACATTTTCCAGAAACTGACTGGGATGTATTCTTCGTGGGAGATAGATGTTCTCCAGATGGCAATGATTTTGAAATATTTGAATACCTCGCGCCTCACGGGAGATCATTTGAGACATCTGGACCAGAAGAAACAATAGAGATTATTGATATTCATTTATATAAATTATTAGGAGATCTATAATGACAACACATAAAAATATACTTGATGGTGAAAAAACAAAAACAGTGATGGTGAGTGGAGGTTTTGACCCGGTTCACATAGGACACATTAGAATGATATTGGCAGCGGCAGAATACGGAGAAGTGATTGTGGTTGCAAACTCTGATGACTGGCTCTTTAGAAAGAAGGGTTTTGTGTTTATGGAATTTGAACAGCGCGCTGAGATCCTCGCCTCCATAAAAGGCGTCATAAAGGTATCCGGTGTAGATGATTCTGATACCACTGTTTGTGAAGCAATTAGAAGACTAAAGCCAGATATTTTTGCAAATGGTGGTGATAGAAAGAGGCACAACACACCCGAACAGGCTGTCTGTGAAGAGTTGGGTGTAGAAATGCTCTGGGGCGTAGGTGGAAACAATAAAGCTAATTCAAGTTCTGACTTGGTAGAAAGAGTAAGAGTTACTTCTACGGTTTCAGAACGATAACTCCTATTTATTAGGAGTTATGGTCAAAGATTACAAAATGAAAACTCTTAAGCTTGATATGACGTATCGTCCTCTTGAAGTGATAGACTGTTTAGAAGCCCTTGTTCTTTGTATTATTGGCAAAGCAGTTGCAGTTGAAGAATACGATCAAGAAGTCTCCTCACCATCAATATCTTTTAAAATACCATCAGTAATTGTTTTAAAGACTGTTGTAAAATATATTACCAATACACTAAACGCTTCTAGAAACAATATTATTTGGAGAGATAATAACCAGTGCCAATACTGTGGTGTTATCGAGCCCTCAAAAGATTTAACAATTGATCATGTTGTGCCAAAATCTCGCGGTGGAGACAATAGTTGGACAAACCTTGTTACTTGTTGTAAAAAATGTAATCAAAAGAAGGGCAATAAGACACCGGAAGAAGCTAATATGAGCTTACTCAACAAGCCAGTCAAGCCAAAAAATTCTGTTTTAAGGCAAATAAGTGATGTCCAGCCGATTTGGAATATCTATTTATGGTAACCGCTGCATCGTCGGTAATAACGGTGGGGGGCTGCCTGATCCAAACGCCGGCAGAGGTTTTCGGTTATCCTATATTCTAGATACAAAACCGATCTTCCTTTGGCTGTACTATTTACAGCAGTTATAGGAGACTAAATTGGCTAAGAAAAATTATGTCCTTGATACAAGTGTATATCTTACAGATGCAGATGCGCTTTTCAAGTTTGACAATCATGACATATTTATTCCTCTCAAGGTATTGGAAGAAATAGATAAGCATAAGAAGCGCCAAGATTCTGTTGGAATTAACGCCCGTAAGATTATCAGAACGTTGGACGAACTGCGTACAAAAGGTAATCTACAGAAAGGTGTAAGAATTGATAAAGGAAAGGGTCTTCTAAGAGCAGTATCTTATGAAGTTCTTCGGGATGTAGTATTTCCCTCTGATCTTGATTTGAGAATACCTGACCACATGATTATCGCCACAGCAATGGCTGTGCGCGAAGAATCCACTCGCAAGACTTGCGTTGTATCCCGTGACATTAATATGCGCGTCATTTGCGATTCTATTGGAATGCCCTCAGAGGATTACACCACTGAACGAGTTGTCCACTCTTCAGATGAGCTTTACTCTGGTCTAGCCGTTCATCTCGTTGATGATCAGGTTATCGATCGCTTTTATGAAGACGAAGACGTTTATATTGAAGAAGACGAAGTAGAGGAAGTATGGCACCCAAACCAGTATGTTCTTATGGTATCCAATGCTAATGAGAAAAAGACCTGTTTAGGGCGCTTCTATAGCCATTTTAACCCCATAATAAAAATTACCCACTCCAAGATACCTGATTGGAAAATATCATCAAGGAACAAGGAACAGGCGTTCGCAATTGACCTTCTTATGGATCCAACCGTCAAGGTTGTTTCGCTTGTTGGTCGCGCCGGGTCTGGCAAAACACTTTGTGCGATTGCCGCTGGCTTACAGCAGACGATCGGCTTGAGAGATAATCACTACGATCGCATGATTGTTTCTCGCCCTGTCCAGCCCCTTGGAAAAGATATTGGATTTTTACCCGGCACGATGGAAGAAAAAATGTTGCCTTGGCTAATGCCTATTCAGGACAACCTTCAATATTTGGTCGGTGGAGATAAAAACACGCTCCAGATGTACATGGAGAAAGGCAAAATTGAAATTGAGGCGCTTACATATATTCGTGGTCGCTCAATCGCAAACGCTTTTATCATAATTGATGAGGCACAAAACTTAACATCTCACGAAATTAAGACTATAATGACTCGTGTAGGTGAGGGAACTAAAATTGTGCTTACAGGTGATATAGAACAGATTGATAACGTGTATGTGAATGAGACTTCAAATGGTCTTGCACATGCGGTCGAGAAGTTTAAAGAATACCCGATTGCTGGGCATGTTACCTTTACAAAGGGTGAACGCTCTGAGGTCGCAACTCTAGCATCAAAGGTGTTATGATATTTCTATCTTTACAAGTTTTGACTGGTATACTCGCCGCATCATTTATTGAGTGGACAGTACACAAACATATCTTACACGAATTAGGCAAGAAGAAAGTTTCAATATTTTCATTTCACTGGGGGAAACATCACGCAAATGCCCGACGCAATGGGTTTGTAGATAATAGCATATCAGGCAGAGAAGCGATAGGCGTTTTAAGCCTTTGTGTTCTTGCCTTACCAATTTTATTTTTGCTCCCTGTTGTATACTGTGTTATGTTAACTCATGCTGCTATTTATTATGTTATACATACAGTAGCGCATAGATATCCAACTTTTGCAAAGAGATGGCTACCCTGGCATTATGACCATCACATGGGAAAAAATCAAAATATGAATTGGTGTGTAGTCCACCCTCTTGCAGATTGGATCATGGGAACAAGGAGAAAATATGAATACCCAGAGTGAATTATCAGGCGTTATTGTATCCGCTGAAAACCCTTTGAAGCAAATGCTTCTTGAATATGTTGGAAACAAATTTGCGACTGAAGAAGACAAAGGAGAATTTGAAGTGACTGTCCAGATGATTGTTGAGACACTAGCTCACGAATTCCCAGAATTTGTCATGATTATGGCAGAAGAAAATTGGTTGCGGGGATATCAACAGGGGATAAATGATGCTACTGAATTACATCCAGCACCGACAGAAAATGCTTAAGGAGTCAAATAATTTTTATACCCCTTCTGGGATTCACGTTTTTACAAAAGACCAGATGTTAAACAATCTGGTTGATTTGGATAGTGTAATCGCCAATTTAGAATCAAAATTGCCTGACCATATAAGAGATGGTGTTGAGATGATTATTATCGGACACTTTAATGAATTTGATGAAAGAGGTATAAATGCTTTCTATAAAGATGGCGCCCTATATGTATCAAATATACAAGATGATAGTGAAGACTTGTTAGATGATTTGGTTCACGAAACTGCACACTCTGTTGAAGAACAATATGGCATGGAGATTTACGCAGACCAAGAAATAAAAGATGAGTTTTTAAGAAAGAGAGTTCATTTGTATAATGTTCTTTGGAATATGGGTTTTGAACCATCCAGGGAAATGTTTCTAGATATTGAATACGTTCAAGATTTTGACGAATATTTGCTACAAGATATTGGCTATGATAAATTATCAGGAATGTTAAAAGGAATAATGATCAGTCCTTACGCTGCGACTTCTTTAAGAGAATATTTTGCAACAGGTTTTACTGAGTTTTATCTTTATCCCGATAGCCATGGACACCTGCAGAAAATGTCACCAGAACTTTATAAAAAGCTAGTTCAACTTCACAAAATCGGCGATGCTTGACAACACCCGATCCGGGTGTTATATTAGAGGTATAAGGAGATTATTATGCCTCACATTTCGTTTTCGGCATTGAAGGATTGGAATTTTTGCGCTTGGTATCATAAATTGACGCGCATCGATAAGATTGGAGGATTTGAGGGTAACGCTTTCACCGCCTTCGGCAATGCTATTCATGAAGTATGCGAGAAGAAACTTTTAAGAGAAAAGATAAACGAAGACAATCTTTTTCTTGAACGCTTTGAACACTTTCTTGGCGAATTAAAAGAAGAGCAAGATCCAAAGCTCGTATCAGATATGCGAGAGCAGGGTAAAGCAATCTTGCCTGAGATTGAAGATGCTCTTGAGGATTACTTTGGAGAATATGAAGTCCTAGGATCAGAAATTCCTCTTGAAGAAACAATTGAGGACGAAGACAAATTTATTTTCAAGGGCTACATCGATGGTATTGTCGCTACACCTGATGGTAAGGTCCACATTTTTGACTGGAAAACCTGCTCGTGGGGCTGGGATGCCAAGCGTCGTAATTCCCCTATGACCACGTATCAGCTTACGCTTTATAAGTATTTCTTTGCTCGCAAGATGGATATTGATCCAAAGAACGTAGAAACGCACTTCGCCCTACTCAAGAGAACTTCAAAGAAAGATAGAGTTGAATTTTTTAGAGTTACGTCAGGTTCGAGAAAAACAGAAAATGCTCTAAAATTGTTGAGAAAAGCACTATACAATATTAAGAACAAGAGGTACATTAAGAACAGGTTGTCTTGTAGATACTGCACGTTCAATAAGACAGAGCACTGCCAATAGAGGATTAAATGAAAAAGAAAAAGGTTTTGGTCTTATCTGACCATCCGTTGTCCCCATCTGGTGTGGGAACACAGACTAAGTATATGATAGAAGCCCTGCTAAAGACTGGACGATATGAGTTCATTTGTCTTGGCGGGGCAGTTAAGCATAAAGATTATACTCCCCAAAAGATTGAGCCCTGGGGCGAAGAATGGCGTATATTTCCCATAGATGGCTATGGTACTCAGGAAATTATACGCTCGGTGCTTCAACAAGAGCGCCCAGATGTTTTATGGTTTATGACAGACCCAAGATTTTATGGGTGGCTTTGGGAGATGGAAAACGAAGTCAGAGCAAATATTCCAATGGTTTATTATCACGTTTGGGATAATTATCCAGCACCACATTTTAACGCTAATTTTTATAATTCAAACGATGTAATTGCATGTATTTCAAAGGTTACTCATACAATTGTCAACGAGGTAGCCCCAAATGTTGAATCCCATTATCTTCCACATGCTGTAAATGAAGCGTTCTTTCATCCTCCCAAGACCGAAGAAGAAGTAAATAATGTGGCAGCGCTAAGACAAAAGTTAATTGGAGATAATAACAATAAGAAAATTTTCTTTTGGAATAACCGCAATGCACGACGAAAGCAAAGCGGAACTCTTATTTGGTGGTTTAAGGACTGGCTTGATAAGGTGGGGCATGACAAAGCTATGCTACTCATGCATACAGACGCCCGAGACCCCCACGGACAGGATCTACCCCATATTATTCAACACCTTGGACTTAATAATGGGCAGGTATTATTATCAACCAACAAAGTCTCCATGAAAGAACTATCACAACTTTATCAAATGGCAGATTATACTATTAATATTTCTGACGCCGAGGGATTTGGGCTTGCAACACTGGAGTCTTTATCTTGTGGTACGCCAATCATCGTTAACATGACTGGTGGTCTACAAGAGCAGGTGACTGATGGCAAGAATTGGTTTGGTTTTGGCATAGAACCTGCCTCCAAAACTGTTATTGGTTCTCTTCAGGTTCCTTACATCTATGAAGACCGTATTTCACAAAGAGACTTTGAGAAGAATTTAACTAAAGCAATTAAGACTCCCACAAAAAAGTATAGACAAATGTCTTCTGGTGGTAGGAGACACATCCTAAAGTCTTATAATTTTGAACAATTTGAAAAATCATGGATTAGTCTTATGGATAAGGTAGTTGAACAGTATGGCTCCTGGGAAGATCGTAAGAAATACAGCCGCTGGCATTTATTGGAGGTAGCATGACAAAGAAAGTTCTTTTAAAAGGTCCACTGCTTACGCGTTCTGGTTATGGAGAGCAAGCAAGATTTGCTTTACGCTCTCTAAGATCCCGTGAAGATTTATTTGAAGTATTTATCCAACCTTTACAGTGGGGACAGACTTCGTGGATTAATGATACAACTGATGAACGGCAATGGATTGATAGAACAATTGAAAAGACTATCGCGTATATCCAGCAGGGCGGCAAGTTTGATGTGTCTCTACAGGTCACAATACCCAATGAATTTGAAAATATAGCTCCCGTAAATATTGGATACACCGCTGGTATAGAGACAACAAAGGTCTCCCCACAGTGGATTGCGAAAGCAAACGAGATGACAAAGGTAATAACGGTTTCATCTCACTCAAAAAATGTTTTTGAAAAAACAGAGTACCAAGTTCAAAATCAACAAAATGGTCAGCAATTTTTGTTGAAGACCACAGTTCCAATAGATTATATAAATTATCCTGTGAAGACGTTTGAGAATTTACCAGAATTAGAACTTGAAATTACTAGTAAATTTAACTTCTTGACGGTTGCCCAGTTTGGACCACGAAAGAATTTACAAAATACTATCAAGTGGTTTATTGAAGAATTTAGAAATGATGATGTTGGGCTTGTAGTTAAATCCAATATTGCTAAAAACTGCCTCATAGATCGAAATAAATTATATAATGATCTAACGATGTTCATTCGTCAGCACGGCAATAGAAATTGTAAAGTATATTTACTCCATGGAGATATGACAGATGATGAAATGCATTCTCTTTACAGAGAACCAAAGATAAATGCTTATGTTTCTCTACCTCATGGAGAGGGTTTTGGTCTCCCACTTTTTGAAGCTGCATACTCAAGTTTGCCTGTTATAACTACTGGCTGGTCGGGTCAGTTAGATTTTCTTGTGGATGAAAATGGAGCAGAACATTTCTATAATGTTACATTCGATCTTCATCCAGTTCAAAAAGAAGTTGTTTGGGATGGCGTTATTACTGCTGAATCAATGTGGGCTTATCCTCGCGAAACATCGGCTAAGGAACAGATGAGGCGCTGTTATGAGCAAATAACAGGTGCTCAAGATACCGATTTAAGACCAAATGATTATGCCGATCAATTAAATACAAGGTTTGCAGAAACAAAAATGTATGAAAAGTTTATCGAAGCCATTTCAGATGACCAAGAGGTTACTGATGATGAAATTGAAGCATTGTTTGCATCTTTGGAGTAAAATGTGGTAATCTTTGTTTCTGACCTGTTTGTGGAAAATTATGTTGGTGGAGGAGAATTGACCTCCGAGGCAATCATAAATGCAAGCTTACTTCCCATATTTAAAGTCAATTCAGTGAAAGTAAGTCTTAAACTTATGAAGTCTCACACAGATAAATTTTGGATTTTTGCAAATTTTGCACAAATGAATGAAGCGTGTATAATGTACGCTATAAAAAATCTAAATTATGCAATTCTAGAGTATGATTATAAGTATTGTATTTTCAGATCACCTGAAAAACATATTGAATCAGAAGGTTCGTGTAATTGCCATGAAGAGAGAAGAGGTAAGCTGGTATCGGCGTTCTTTAAAAAATCAATTCAAACTTGGTTTATGTCAGAACAACAAAAGAATAAGTATATCAGCAAGTTTCCATTCTTGGATGCCCCAAACATAAAAGTTTTAAATTCTGTTTTTTCTGATGAGACTCTAGATTTTATTGAGAGCCTTAATACTAAAAATAAAAATAAAAAGTGGTTAATTTCAAATTCTCCATCTTGGATAAAAGGAACTGAAATAGCAATTAAATTTGCAAAGGAAAACAACCTTCAATACGAATTGGTGTGGGGTCTAGAACACAAGGAACTACTGAAAAAGATGGCAGAATCTAAAGGTGTTATTTATTTACCACCCGGTGGCGATACTTGCCCTAGATTTATAATAGAAGCAAAGATGCTCGATTGCGAATTAATCTTAAACGAAAATGTTCAGCACAAAAATGAAGAGTGGTTTGAGAATAAAGAATCCACAATAAAACACATGAGAAGCAGGACTAGAACTTTTTGGTTAAACATAGAGAACGAATGGGATCTTAACACCCCTGGTTATTGCTCTACCAATGAAAAAACAAAATTCAACATTGTAGTTCCATTTTATAATTGTGAACCTTGGATTTTGAAATGTCTTGAAAGTGTTCATTATCAAAATTATTCCAACTTTGAATGCTTCATTATAGACGATGTCTCAACGGACAAATCGTCCAAAAAAATAAAAGACTTCATTAGCGACAAAGACAATTTTACTTTAATCACCAATGAAGATAAAAAGTTTGCTCTTTCCAATATCGCCCATGTCTTGAATGGTGATTGTTTATCAGGAGAAGATGTAGACATAATACTAGACGGAGATGATTGGCTTTCTTCTTATAACGTGTTATCTTATTTAGATAAAGTTTATACTGAAGAAGGAAACTACATGACATACGGAACCTATATCTACTATCCTCAAGGGAAAATAGGTGTAGAGCCATCCGAATACCCAGAACAAGTAATTAAAGACAACCTTTTCAGACAAGATACATGGAGGGCTTCTCACCTTAGAACCTTTAAACACCATTTATGGCAAGGGCTCAGCATGGATGATCTGAAAGGCGAAGACGGGAACTATTATCAAACAGCCTATGATCAGGCTTTGATGCTGCCATTGCTAGAGATGTCTTCAGAAAGAAGTAAATATCTAGATAAAATCATGCATGTATATAACAGGACCAACCCCCTGAACGTAGACAAAGTTAAGCAACAATTGCAATATAATACTTCTTTGGAAATAAGAAACAAGAAACCATACAAGAGAGTAAATTGAAGTTAAATCTAGAAAACGTAAACCTTTCAAGCAATTCGGGTCCAAATTCGTTTGCTGCCAAGCTGAATAAATATCTTGGTAATACTGGAGTACAGGTGGGAAGTAATGAAGCCGATGCACATCTATGTTTTATAGAGTCAACTAGAGCAAATTATAACGTCCCGATGTTTCAGAGACTAGACGGGATTTATTTCAATACAGCACAAGATTATAATAGACAAAACGCTAACATAAGAAGAACGTATGAAATGGCAACTGGGGTTGTTTTTCAATCTGAATTCAACAAGCAGTTAACCACTGTTTATTTTGGAGAACACCCCAACTCAACTATAATCCATAATGGGGCAGATTTGCAGGCTATCAAGGACATAACAGAATTTCCTCTTGATAGGTACGAAAACTTGTGGTCTTGTGCGGCTTCTTGGAGACCACACAAAAGACTAGACGAAAACATAAGGTATTTTTTGGAACACTCTGGACCAAAAGATGGAATGATAGTAGCTGGAAGTGTGCCACCAAATCAAAGAATTGAAGATGAAAAAATTCATTATGTGGGTACTTTGACACAAAAGCAACTATTTTCATTGTACAAGAAATCAAAGTTTTTTATTCATCTGGCTTGGCTAGACCATTGCCCAAACGTGGTTGTAGATGCTCGTGCCTGTGGGGCACAAATTATCTGTTCATCTGCGGGCGGAACAAAAGAGATTGCTGGCTCTGATGCCATCGTAATACAAGAAGATGTTTGGAATTTTAAGCCAACCGCCCTCTATGAACCACCTTCGATGGATTTTGACAATAAGCTACAAGCTGGACTTGATAGTGAACTAGACATGAATGTAGTATGTGAAAAGTATAGAGATTTTATTTTTGGAGATTAAAGATGCCGGTAGTCGTTAGGGACATGTTCGAGAATTACGTTATAGAAAGATTCAATCTAGCGGACTGCATAGCGGTCAACAACGGCACAAGTGCCCTGATCGCCCCTATGTGGTCCATGGATTTTGAGCAAGGCGATGAAGTTATAACCACGCCGTTTACATTTGCAGCTACAAGCAACTCAATTTTGATTGCAGGTGCTAAGCCAGTTTTTGTGGATATTGATCCAGGCACGCTGCTTATAGATCCAGAGAAGATTGAAGAAAAAATAACTTCCAAAACTAAAGCCATCATGCCAGTTCATTTGTATGGCAGAATCTGCAACATGGATAAGATAAATGAGATAGCAAAAAAGCACAGCCTTGTCGTGTTTGAAGACACGGCGCAGGCTTTTGGTGCTAAGTACCATAATGGTGGGTATGCTGGGATGCTAAGTGACGGAGGGTCATTTAGTTTTTATAAAACCAAGAACATCTCCACTTTTGAAGGTGGTATGATCTGTATACCAAAAGACAGCAAACTAGATCACAAAAAGATTAGATCTATATGCAACCAAGGTCAGGTTGGAAGATACAACCATGAATATCTTGGGTTTAATTTCAGACTAGCAGAGCCTCTGTGCCTTATGGCTTATGAGCAAATGAAGCTACACATGACTGGAATTAGAGCAGAACTTGGGCTCCGTGGACCGACCGCAGGGCATTACCCAAATGTTATTTATGAACAGCCCTATTACATAAGAAGAGGGATAACTGGCGACTGCCCGATAGCAGAAAAGGTAGCTAAATCAATCAGAGAGGGCACCTATGAAGAGTAAAAAAGTAGGTATCATAGGATGTGGAAAGATTTTTCCAAGGCATCTAGAGGCAATCCAAGGCAACCCTGACTATGAACTTGTTGGCGTTTGTGATGTAGACAAGGAGTTAGTAGAAAAAAGACATATCGAAACAGGTGCAAAGGCTTTTGTAGATTACAGACAGATGATTGACAGCGGCGAAGTAAATTTTGTTGTAGTTGCAACTCCTAATTCACAGCACTTTGAACAAGCCAAGTATGCACTCATGAATCGGTGTGATGCTCTAATAGAAAAACCAGCAACGATAGATCCTATGCAGATAGAGATGCTAAAAAAGATAGCTGATGAGTGCCACCAAAGAGTTTACGCTGTTTTGCAGGTTAGGCTTAATTCTTGTATACAAAGTCTAAAACACTTGGTTGATAACAAAATTATTGGAGAAATTAGAGGAGTTGGCTTGATACAAAGATGGCAGCGCCCCTTGGAGTATTTTAGTGATTGGAGAGGCTCTCCTCTTGTCGGAGGTGGAACTCTTCATGAATGCGGCATTCATTATTTGGACATACTCTGCTACATTCTTGGAAAGCCAGAAGTAGTAGCCTCCAAAAAGTATAATACAAAACATAAAGGTACCAGCATAGAAGACACAGTGTACGCAACGCTGGACTATGGCTCTTTTGGTGGAAATGTAGAAATTTCAATTTCTGCTGAGCCCAGTAACATAGAATGCAGTCTTACTATTTTGACTGACATTGGATACATACGGCTTGGAGGTAGGGCTATGAATGTTGTTGAAAAAGTTGACTTCTTATCTGAAGATAAAACACGACAAGTTAAAAAAATACTAGAAAAAAATAACTCAATAGGCACACCAAATTCTTATGGTTCTTATGCTGGCTCTTGCCCGAATCACCCTAATTTGTACAAAAACATACATAATTTTGATTTACTGAATACTTCTGATGTGCTAAACTTGATAGACGAAATTTATGCAAACTGTGGTATCAAATATTATTAGGAACAAAAATGTCAAAACTCAATGCTTGTATAGTAATAATCTCATCTAGAAAAAAGTGTATTAAAGACTGCTTGTTGTCTTTGTGGGAAAAATACAACCACGAACACGACTATCCTGTCTATGTTCACTATTTTGATGATATTTACGATGATCAGGAATTCAGAAAAGAAGTTGCAGATTCTTGCAGTCAGCGCGTGACTTTTCAGTCCATACCGTATGAGACGCCATCATTTATTGATGAGAGCGAACTGTTCTACAATAGAAAGAATCTTTGGTATGTGAGAGCAAGCTTTCCTATCTCTAGAAAAGGTTATTTGCACATGTGCCACTTTACAAGCAACATGTATGGATACGAAAACACCTTAATACATGAACACGATTATGTTATGACCTTGGATGATGAATCCATGTTCATGAAAGATATGCCATACGACCCGTTTCAGGTCATGACTGAGCGCCCCGAAATCATGGGAGCCCTGAAAGTAACAGATCAGAATGTAAAAGTTCCACATCAAGGAAACTATGACACTAGAGTCAAATTGTGGAAATTTGTTCAAGGCTACATCAAACATTATGAAATAGAGCCTAAATCTAAATTCATGAAAGACCTATTGAGTGATCCTGAGAGTGAAAAAAACTTTCACTTTTACACAATTTTTGACTCCTATGTAATAAAAAACTCTATGTTTGAATCAAAAGAGTGGAAGCAATGGATTGGTGCAATTAACAAGTTTGGTGGAATTTATAAATATAGATGGGGAGACAACGATGTATATGCCCTATTTTATCTAATCCATCTTGGCGAACAAGTGTATGATTTAAAAACTGTAGATGATGGCTACCATGCCCAAGGCGCACTGAGACACAGACAGGACTATGCCCCAGGTGTGAAGGACAATTCTAGATGAAAATACTGTACATAGATTATGGAAACAAGGTTTCAGATGACCATATGTATCAATATTATGGAGATCTTTATAGGCAACTAAAAAACAAAGCAGAAGTTGTTCTATTTCAAAATCAAATAAAAAATTTTAACAACATCAATAATAGTGATTTTGATTGTGTGATATTTGGGCTGGGCTATTTTACACAAAACAATCCCTCTGTTTACAGAAAGATAGAGGGATTAGCAGAATGCAAAGTCCCGGTTGTTTGTATGCTCCATAAGCCACAAACGATGATTCAAGAAAAGCTAGATTTTTGCAGACTTAACAAAATTGACATCTTAATGGACACCAACATTACATATAAAGAGTACGGCGATTTCGTTGGAGCGGAATCAATAAGATTTTGGTTTACAGCCGACCCAGGCGTCTATTACCCACGACCAGTTGAGAAGAAATTTGACATTGGATTTAGTGGCGCCGATCATGGCGGCGATAAGATAAAAGGACCAACTAATGATTTGAGAAATAGGATTAGAAATATTTTAGAAGATACAAAATACAATTTGTTTTGGAATTCTACTAGAGATCTTAGTTATAGAATAAGTTCGATTGAAGAATACGCAACTAGAATAAATCAATCTAAAATTTGGGTTGCCACCACTGGACCCATGAATGATATTAGCCCAAGATACTTTGAAGTTATGCTTTCTAGAACCTTGTTGTTCTGTAACAAAATGCCGTATGAATATGAAGGAGTGTTTGAGGATGGTGTAAATTGTGTGATGTTTGAAAATGATTTATCAGATTTTAGAAATAAATTAGATCATTATGTAAACAATGACGAAGAAAGAGAAAAAATAATATCTAATGCCTTCAATACAGCAAAAGAAAACTACACTTGGGAGCACATGACTGATAAATTGTTAAATGAAATTAAAGGTCTATAATGAATGTTAAGTTCTTAAATCACAGTTCAGTTCTCTTACAAGAAGAGAGCAAATTTGTATTAACAGATCCGTGGTATGAATCAGTATCGTTTGGCAGTTGGTTATCTGTACCCCCATGCAGTATCCATCCTTCTTATTTAGTTTCTCTTAGTAAACAAGTTGATGATTTTACAATTACAATTTCTCATGGACATGATGATCATTTAGATGATAAATTTTTATCTTTGTTCCCCGCAGATACAAAAGTTGTGATTCCCAAATATAAATCAAAAGGTTTGTTTAAAAGAATAAGTCGCGCCGGGCTTAAAAATATCTACGAGGTTGATGATAATGGCTTGCTAGTCGGCGGATTTGTTTTTAAGAGTTATATAAATCCTGCAATCTGTCCTGACGATGCAATAATTACAATTGCCAGCCAAAATTATTTTGTAGTTCACGCAAATGACAATTGGCAAAAACTTGAAGGCAATTCTTTAACTAATATTACAAAGGACGCTGCGAAGTACAATCTAAACAATAGATTATATATGTCACAATGTAATCTCGCAGATGGCTGGCCAGATATTTATAGAGACTACACCCCAGAAGAGAAAAAAATAATACATTATAGTCGTGTAAAAAACATTATAAACAGCACTACTTCTAATGCTAGCTTAATAGATTGTAAGTATTTTTTAAATTATGCTGGTCATGCTAGTGCATTTGTCAACAACAATCATGATTTGAGAGAAGTCACTTCATTTATATCAAACGAAATGGTTTCTGAATTTGGAAATGAAAAAAAAGATGTTGAAATTTTAGATATGGTGCCCGGTGATAGTTTTGATTTTAAACAAGTGATCAAACAATTTCCCGGCATAAAACTTGATAACAAATTGATTAAAGAGTCTTCGTGGAATTATTATGAGGCATACAATTTAGTTTCTAAATGTGATTCAGAAAAAAAGGTCGCACTAACTGAGAATTATCCATTTGATAAAAAAATGAAACATTTTCTAATTAGTTTCAATGCTTTTGTTATGAATAGGGTTTATAAATCTAATTTTAATTCTGACATCGTTGGTTTTAAGATTATTTTGAAAACAAAACAACACAAGTCTGAAATTGTAATAGGAGGACCGGATTTATTTGATAATAAAGTTGTCACTTTTTATGTTGAAGAAAAAATAATGAAAATGCTATTAGATGGTGAAATTATATGGGAAAATCTATATATCGGCTACCAAACAGAAGTTGAAACTTCGCCTCCTAAGACAAATGTTCGAGCCCCAATTAGATGGCTTGCTAGTTTTGGATATGTTTATCAAATAATCAGGAGCAAAAATGTCGGATAATTTATTTTTTGACATTAATAAACTTAAACATTGTGGAAAAAATGTTATAATTGGAAAAACGGTTAGAATTAGAAAACCTGAACAATGTATCATCGGTGATAATACCATAATTGACGATTTTGCATATATTTCTTGCCCAATTGAAATTGGCAAAAACTGCCACATTGCGTCTCATGTATCAATATCTGGAGGTAAAGGTAAATTTAAAATGGGTGACTACTCCACACTATCATCTCATGTATCTGTTCATTGCGCCTCGTCTGATTACACTGAGACATCCTTGGATTTACCTTCCGTTCCAGAGGAAGAACAATATGGAGGATATGTTGAAGATGTAGAAATAGGCGACTACGTTGTTATCGGGTCACATTCAGTGATATTACCGGGCGTGTCAATCCCTGATAAAATGGCGGTCGGTGCGTACACGCTTATGAATAAAAAAGAATATGAAGAACTTGGATTATACGTTGGTATACCTTCAAGGTTTTTGAAAAAAAGAATAGAAAAAAGTAAAGGAGATTAAATGTCTTTTCAAGTTATAGCAGATTTTGAGAAAGAGATTGCTAAATTTTATGGAGCCCCATACGCTGTGGCTGTTGATTGCTGTACTCATGGCATAGAGTTATGCTTGAGAATGAAGAATGTAAATAAAATTAAAGTACCAAAGCACACTTATCTTTCTGTTCCTATGCTTTCTGACAAACTATCAATTGAGAGGGAATGGACTGATGAAAAATGGCAAGACTATTATTATCTTACCGACAACATAATAGATGCTGCCGTTTTGTGGAAAAGAGATAGCTATATATCTGATACATACATGAGCGTCAGTTTTCAATTTAGAAAGCATCTCAGCCTAGGACGTGGCGGCGCTATCTTGTTTGATAAGCAAGAAGATTTTGATACTCTAAAGAGAATGTCTTATGATGGTCGTAGTCCCGACTTACCATGGGCACAACAAAATATTAAAACAATAGGCTACCATTATTACATGACCCCTGAGACAGCAGAACTTGGATTACAAAAACTACCAGAGGCTATCGAAAGAAAGCCAAAGCAGTGGGTTCATACAGACTGGGTAGACTTAACTACTATGGATTTTTTTAAGGATAGAAAATGAAAATACTTATTTTAGGATCAACTGGTTTTATTGGTAAAAATTTGCTTAATAGGCTTCAGAATGAAGGTCATATGGTTGTTACTGCTGAAAGAAGCAACGGCATCGATTTACGTTCTTATGAACAAGTTTTAAAATTATTGCAGCAGACCAACCCCGAAGTTATTTTTAATCTAGCTTCTCACGGTGGCAGTGTTCACTATGTAAAGTCAAAGGCAGCCGACGTTTACTTTGATAATGTGCAGATGTCTTTAAATCTTTATAAAGCCGTGGCTAGTATAAACCCAAAGATAAGAATTATACAGCCATTTTCAAATTGTTCTTACCCCGGCGATAGTGATGTACAGAAGGAAGAGCAGTGGTTAAATGGCGATGTTCATCCCTCTGTTTTTTCTTTTGGAAACTCAAAGCGGTCCATCTTCTATATTTCTAAATGTTTCAAGCAACAATATGATGTTAGTTCTGTAAATGTTTTATTTCCAAATACTTATGGTCCCGGTGATTCTGTAGACCCGAATCATACTCATGCTCTAAATGGAATGATAATCAGAATGCTTAAGGCACAGCAAAATGGCGAGTCAGAATTTGTCGTATGGGGTACAGGCTCGCCAATAAGAGAATGGGCTTACATAGATGATTTTATAGATATTTTAATCAGATGTTTGGGTATAAATAGCCTTGAATATCCAGTCAATATGGGACAAGAACAGGGGCACTCAATAGCAGATTCTGCTAGATTAATTAAAGAGGCTTGTGGTTACGATGGTAGGATTATTTTTGATACCCAATACACTGATGGGGATCCTGTAAAGATTCTTTCTAAACAAAAATTTATAAAGTTATTTCAAGATTTTCAATTCTATGATCATTTTGAAGGAATCAAAAACACAATTGAATATTATAAAAATTTACTTTAAGGAGTTGTTATGAAAAAAATATTAGTTACCGGTGGTGCCGGATATGTTGGCACAACACTTGTCCCGATGCTTTTAGAAAAAGGACATGATGTTACTGTTGTTGACAATCTTATGTTTATGAATGGAGATAGAATGATTCCGTTTTTGAACAGCAATAGATTTCATTTTGTAAAAGGTGATGTAAGAGATCAAGAACTTATGCAAAAGCTTGTTGAAGCAAAAGATGTAGTGATACATTTGGCAGCATATGTTGGATTTCCGATTTGTCGTTTAAAGGGCGAAAAGGAATCTTATTCTCTAAACACCGAAGCAACCCAGATGCTTACTGAACTGATGACAGATGAGCAATATCTTTTGTTTGGCTCAACTGGCTCAAACTATGGTGAGGTAATTGGTTTGTGTACTGAAGATACCCCCTTAAATCCACTTTCAATTTATGGTAAGACAAAAACCGAAGCAGAACACCTTGTCATGTCGAGGCGGAATTCAACAGCGTTTAGATTTGCCACAGCATTTGGTATATCGCCAAGAATGAGATTAGACCTATTAGTAAATGATCTTACATACAAGGCTGTTACAGAGGGCTATGCTGTAATCTATGAGTCACATTTTTTAAGGACTTTTATTCACATCCGTGATCTTGCAAGATCTTTCGTATTTGCAATTGAAAACCAAGAGCAGATGGCTGGCGAAGTATACAATGTTGGCTCTAACACAATGAACTACACAAAGAGAGAAGTATGTGAGATGATAAATGAAGAGATCCCCGAAGCTTTCTTCCATCATGCTTCTATTAAAGAAGATCCAGATAAAAGAAACTATCAAGTATCCTATGATAAGATAAATGCACTGGGATTTGAAGTCGATGTAGATCTGAAAACTGGAATCAGAGAAATCAAAGATAGCGTTCAACTTCTTGAACATAGCTTAAGGTATAGGAATGTCTAAAGAGCCAGATAACATTCAAGAATACTATAAATATTACTTGACATTACACCAGAACAAAGTCAACAGAAGACTTCATGCCTTGGGGCAAATCGCAACAATCGCATTTATTTTCCTAAGTGTCAAGGTAAGCCTCTGGTTACTGATTTTAACACCCTTCGTGGTTTACCCATTCGCTTGGTCTGGGCATTATTTTTTTGAGAAAAACAAGCCTGCTGCCTTTTCAAACCCTCTTTGGGCTAAAATTAGTGATTGGATGATGCTGCGGGATATGATTCTAGGGCGTATAGAACGGTAACATGTTTACAAATAAAGAAATCTTAAAACATAATTTGAAACTCATAGAAATAGAAACTTTTTCTTACTGCAATAGAAAGTGTTGGTTTTGTCCAAACTCTTTTGTTGATAGAATTTCTGACAATAAAATAATGCAAGAAGAGGTATATTTAGATCTGCTTTCTCAACTAAAAGAGATTGATTTTTCAGGAGAATTAACCTTCAGTCGATATAATGAGCCTACCTCTAAGAGAGAACTGTTTATTAAAAGAATAAAGCAGGCTCGTACTTTTTTACCAAATGCTATTCTTCGCACAAACACCAATGGTGATTACATGACCAGAGATTATATAGAAGAACTTTGTGATGTAGGATTTGACCAACTCTGGATTCAACAGTATCTTGGTAACAATGAAAAGTACGATCATGAGAAGATGCGTCGTCGCGCTGAGAGAAAAATTAAAAAGTTAGATTTGCCAGCTAAAGTTATTACTGATATACCAGATTGCAAATTAGAATATGATCTTAGCTATAGAGGTATGACTATTCATATAAGATCTAGAAACTTTGAAAAAGATGGCTCAAGCCGAGGAGACACTATAGAGATTGCCTCCGATTATACACGGACCCAGCGCTGTCTACAGGTTTCACAAAATATGTATATTGACTTTAACGGTTCTGTAATGGTTTGTTGCGCTCTTAGATCTGATGTCCCCGGACAGGAAAGTGGCATCATGGGGCATGTTAGTGATGGAAAGCTATGGGATATTTATATGAGCGAAGCCTATAAGCCTTGGCGCGAGCACCACGCTGAAGATGGACCAAAAGAGGGTTTTTGCAAAACTTGCAGAGATAGTGTAAAACCACCATACGAGGAATAAAATGAAAGTAGCAGTTCTAGTAACAGGTCAACTAAGAGATTACAAGGTGAATTATACAAATCACTTAAAACATCTTATTGAACCAAACAACGCTGATGTTTTTGTTTACGCTTGCACTAAGAATACCCTACACTCTTGTGGTAAGTCTTTGGAGCAAAAATATTATACGACTAATGAATATGCTGAAGAAGAAATAAGGCAAAGTGTTTCCAACATTTATGGCAAACATTTGAAGCAAGTGATAGTCGATAGTAATGAGAAACTACCTGACGGAAATTTTGGAACTCTTGGATACTTTAGAACTAGAATGCAGAATCAGATAGATAACATTGCAAATGGTTTTGCCATGGCAAAAGAATATGGAAAAGAAAACAATTTTGAATATGATGTAATTGTTAGATGTAGACCTGACAATTCTATGTTCCCGAAGCCTCTGACCTTAGAGGCTCTTAATTATAAAGATGATATTATTTACAGCACTATTTTCAAACCTTCGGGTCATAGGGATTTGTGTTTTTTTGCTATTTCTAATCCTTACACATTTGAAAAATATTGCTCATTTGAGTACCTAAAAGGAGAGGATGCCAACAGAACTGATAGTAATTTTGTTTGTACCGAGCACATGTGGGAAGATTATTTGAAGACAATAGGCGTTCAAACAAAATACATACCTAACGTTTGTAAACCCTTTACTGGCTTTGATAAGACGATGCCGATAACTGATTTCCCACACAGGAATAAAAACGAGATGTTAATCGACGCCGAAGGTAATTTGGTAAGTCAGGTATTACCTTGATTTACATTCAATTGACGAATGGGTTTGGCAATAACCTGTTTCAATATAACGCTGCTCGTTTACTAGCAGAACATCACGGAACAGGTGTAATGGGGATACCACCAGAAAAAAACTATTATGGAATTAGTTCTCTTAAGAAAGTTGGCTTGTCGTTTGGTGAAATACCGCCAAATAATTGTATTGTTGCCACTGGTGATCAACAGTTTGTAAAAATGTTTGATAGAAAATATTCAGATAGCAACATCTTATTATCTGGATATTTTGAAGATTATAGATTTTTCGTAAATTCTCGTGAAAGAATAAAGTCTTGGTATCCTCCTATAAATACAAAAAAGCCTAATGACTTAGTTGTACACCTTCGCACGGGAGACCGGCTTTTTATGAAAAATGAATTTTACTCTAAACCAAAAGCATCTGACTATGTTAAAGCAATTAGCAATTTTGATTTTGAAAAACTATACATTGTCACCGATATGCCAGTTTGGAAAAGAATTGATTCTATGGAACTATCTAGAATGAACTTTCATACCTCCGTGCCAAAAGAAAAAAGCGTCCCAATAGAAGAGTCTGCGAAATATTTCAATTCTTTTGTCGAACAATTTGAACAATTTGAACCAACCATTCAGAGAAAAAGTATCGATGAAGACTTTAACTTTATAAGAACTTTTGATAACATTTTGTTTGAACACGGAACTCTTTCATGGTGGGCGGCATTTCTAAGCGATGCAAAAAACGTTGGAGTTTACGGTCCATGGCGACCGTGGAAAGGGAAGTCAAATAAAAACCTAAGCAGCATACCACTGCCGGGGTGGTTTAAATGGCAATAAAGGATTTTAAATGAAAATTTTAATAACTGGCGGGACTGGCATGGTCGGCTCGTCGTTCAAAAAAATAAAAACCGAGCATGAACTGATCTTTGTTGGTTCGCGAGATTATGACTTGGTTTCCAGGGAACAAACTACACAAATGATCAAGTCGATAATGCCAGATAGCATTATCCATCTGGCGGCAAAAGTCGGAGGTGTCAAGGGCAATACTGATTTTGTCAATGACTTCTTCACTCAGAACATACAAATGAATACAAATGTGCTGGAATGTGCTCATGAACATGGTGTTGAAAAAGTTATTTCTTTTTTATCAACCTGTGTTTATCCAAATAAAGTAATTTATCCGTTGACTGAAGATCAAATACACAACGGTCCACCCCACCAAAGCAATTTTGGTTATGCATACGCCAAAAGAATGGCTGACATACACTCAAGGACAATGAGACAACAATACGGGCATGATTATATTTGTGCCATTCCAAATAATCTATATGGACCAAATGACAATTTTGATTTAAACAACGGTCACGTAATACCAGCCATTATAAGAAAAATACACGAAGCAAAAAACAATGGGACCGTTCCTGTAATGTGGGGCTCGGGCGCACCATTGAGGGAATTTACATTCTCAAATGACATACCAAAAATTTTATTGTTACTTCTAGAGAAATACAGTAAAGCGGAGCCAATCAACATAGGCTGCTGTGAAGAAATAAGTATTAGAGCCGCCGTTGAAGAGATTTGCGACATCATGGACTACACTGGTGTTATTAAGTGGGACACAACCAAACCTGAAGGGCAATTTAGAAAACCAAGCTCTAACAAGAAATTCCTACAATTATGCCCAGAATTCAAGTATACTTCTTTTAGAGACGGATTGGCTGAGACCTGTAATTGGTTTGTAAAGCAATATCCTGATGTAAGAGGTTTTTAGATGAAGACGGCAATGGTGACAGGAGCCACGGGGCAAGATGGCTCATATTTAATAGATTTGTTGTTAGAGAAAGGATATAAAGTTGTTGCACTCAAAAGAAGAACATCTTTGATATCTACAGATCGTATAGATCACATCCATAATAGCAATACAAACAAAGAAAATTTTATTTTAGAATACGCAAATATGATAGATACTGGCTGCCTATATCGATTGTTATTACAACACCAGCCGGATGAGATTTATAATCTGGCAGCACAATCTCATGTAAGGGTTTCTTTTCAAACTCCAGAGGAAACAGCACAAGTTGTTGGTATTGGAACTTTGCGATTGTTAGAGGCAGTCAGAAACGTATGCCCCACCGCAAGAATTTATCAAGCATCATCATCAGAGATGTTTGGTGATAATCCTGAAAATCCACAAAACGAAGATACAAGATTTATGCCAGCTAGTCCTTATGCCTGCTCAAAGGTGTTTGCACATAATATTTGCAGAAATTATAGAGAATCATATGGTATGCATATCTCTTGTGGTATTTTGTTTAATCATGAATCCCCCAGAAGAGGCGAAACATTTGTAACAAGAAAGATTACTATTGCCGCCGCACGAATAAAGATGGGTTTGCAAGAAAAGCTTTATCTTGGGAACCTTGATGCGAAAAGAGATTGGGGTTTTGCTGGCGACTATGTTAAGGCTATGTGGCTTATGTTACAGCAAGATGACCCAGATGACTACGTTATAGCAACCTCTGAGACACACACTGTCAAAGAGTTTCTTGAAGAAGTTTTTGAACACGCCGAGCTTGATGTAGAAAAGCACGTCGAAATTGATGAAAGGCTTTTCCGACCACATGAGGTCCCTTTATTGCTGGGCGACTACTCAAAAGCCAAAGAAAAGCTTAACTGGGAACCACAAATTAAGTTTAAAAAACTTGCCAAGATAATGTATGATGAGGATCTAAGGAATCTAAAGGAGATAAAGAATGGCTAGATGCTTAGTGACCGGACATAAGGGCTACATTGGTTCAAAATTGTTTCAAAGATTAAAGTCTTTGGGTCATGATGTTATGGGAATCGATTTGAATGAAGAAATATCAAAGGATATAAATAAGACACTCGCCGAAGATTCTGATGGCGAGTTTCATCCACACTACTTTAATTTCAAACCAGAATATATTTTTCATATGGCTTGTTGGCCAAGAGTAGGATACAGTGTTGAAAATCCTGTTTTAACAAATAAAAACAATATTCTAGCTGGCACCAATATTCTCAATTTTGCTAGAAAGGTAGGCTCTGTTAAGAGGGTAATTTATTCTAGCTCTTCCTCTGTAGTAGGAAATGGTGATGGTCCAGCGAGCCCCTATGCCCTACAAAAGTACACGACTGAGTTAGAAACCACGATGTACTCACGCTTGTATGGTTTAGACACTGTAAGTTTGAGATATTTTAATGTCTACTCCCACGATCAACGCGCCGATGGACCATACGCCACAGCAGTGGCAAATTGGATGAAAAGCATTAGAGAAGGCATAAAGCCTTTTATTACTGGTGACGGTGAGCAAAGAAGAGATATGGTTAACGTTGAAGACGTGGTAAGCGCCAATATATTTTGTATGAATCATGAAGATAACCTGAACGGTGCTGTCTTTGATGTCGGTACAGGAGAAAATATTTCTTTAAATGAAATATCAAATTTAGTAAAAGAACATTTTCCAAACATAATTTTTGATTATGTAGAGCCAAGAAAGGGAGATGTTATGGTTACAAAGGCAGACATATCAGGTCTTCTTAGATTAGGATGGCGAACTGAAGTGAACATAAAAGATGGCATTTCAGATTGTTTTAGGAGACTTAAATGACAAAAATTGGTATAGTTGGGTTGGGCTTTGTTGGCACAGCGATTTATCAAGGGCTCAAAAATTTTTATGATATTCGCGGCTATGATATAGACCACACGAAGAGCAACTCTACATTAGAAAAAATAGTAATACATTCAGATGTAATTTTCCAATGTTTACCAACCCCTATGAGAACAAGCGGCGAATGTGATTTAACAATTGTTGAAAGCTCTCTTGTAAATATTGATGAACTCGCTCGCCAATGGAATCGCTCCCCAATCGTGGTTATCAAATCCACAGTGCCCCCTGGAACTTGTGAGAGATTAAACAACAACTTCACCAATGTCAATATTATATTCAGCCCAGAATTTTTAACCGAAGCAAATTCTATAGAAGATTTTAAAAATCAAACAAGAATAATCTTAGGTGGACCACGCCCATATACTACACAAGTAAAAACTATGTTTAGAAAAGCTTTTCCACACATACCAATAATAAAAACAGGCTATAAAACTGCCGAAATGGTAAAATATTTTATCAATAATTTTTTGTCAACCAAGGTTTCCTTTGCAAATGAAATGCATGAACTATGTAAATCTCTTGATATAGATTATGATAAGGTGACAGAATACGCACTATACGATGAGAGAATTGGAAAAAGCCACTTGGCTGTCCCGGGACCAGATGGCGATTTTGGTTATGGCGGACATTGTTTTCCAAAAGATCTCAATGCAATGATATATATTGCTTTGAGTTTGGGACTGAAACCAATCATTCTTGAGGCAACTAGAAGTAAAAATGATAAAGTCAGAAAAAATAGAGATTGGGAAAAAATGCCCGGTCGTGCTATATCAAGTGATAAATGATTTTTACCATTGGACAATATATAAAATGGTATGAAGAATATGATGATGCAATTGTTAAAGATGCAGGATATGGCATAATAGTTGAAATTGATGATCAGCCACTATATGGCAAAAGAATAAAAATTTATAGAAATAAACATAGAGATATGTTTTGGCTTTCAGAGCATTGCTTACAAATTATAGGAGATACTAATGAGCAACGGAACTTTTAACCTTTCAAACCAAGCACTAGGTGCTATCATGATGGCTCTCCAAGAGTCACTATTAAACGAATTGGACATTGTGCCAATCCTTCGCGGATTTAAGCTAGAGGCTGGAGATGATGGGCTCGTGGTAACAAACCCACCAACAGTTCGAGTTAGTAATAACAAGAAAATTACAGAAGAAGATTTAACAACCATGGCGGGCGAGTAATTGCCTCGCTACCGTTACAAATGTGAAGGCTGCGAACAAGAGTTCGTGGCTTTTCACTCGTTTTCGGAACAAAAAGAAATATGTGACCTATGTGGTCACGAGAGCATAACAAAAATGGTGGGCAAACCTGTGGTCCTAAAGAAAAAACAAAACGATTCTAAGGATACTGGAGCCCTTACAAACGAGTATATTGAAGCCAATAGGGAATTGTTATCTGATATGAAGGAGGAAGCAAGCAATGGATTTTATGAGTAGACTAGAAATGATATTAATACTAATGTTGACACTTTCTGTGGGCATCAACTTAATTTTGTTTGTATATTCTCGTAATGTAGCCCAGCGACTTATATTAATTTCTAATGAGATTGACGATTTGCGCTCTGCTGCAGCGACCTTTGCCTCCCACGTTAGGTCAGTCTATGAAATGGAAATGTTTTATGGTGATCAAACACTGCAAGCACTAATGGATCATGCTCGTTCATTCCGAGAATACATGGAAGAATTTGATTTTATATACATACCAGAGGAAACAGATGCCGAGACGCAGCAGATCGAAGAAGTCTAATCACTATTTCACCAAAGAACACGAAAATGCAATTATAGAATATTGTTCAACTGATTGTAACAGACGTAAGACTGAAATTTATATATCAATGCTGCAGCCAGCATTCAGCGAAATGGTAGACAAAATAGTATTTACTTATAAATTTACAACGCTTCCAAATATAGATATATTAAGACAAGAATGTAAAGTGTGGTTGATGACTATTCTCGATAAGTTTCAGCCCGATAAGGGACATAAAGCCTTCTCTTACTTCTCGGTAATTACAAAAAACTGGTTTATTCATAAGGTTAAGAAACAAAAACGCAAGAATCAAAGAGAGGTAGACTTTGATGCTGCTCCCAAAAAATATGAGCAAGAATATCTTGCCACCGACGACACCTGGGTGTCAGAGCAACTACAAAGAGAATTTTGGAATTCGTTTTATGAAGATATGAAAAACTGGGAGTTTAATGACATGCGCGACAATGACGAGCGCGTATACAAGGCAATCATCGTTTTGTTTGAGAGCAAGGACGACATAGAAATTTTTAATAAAAAAGCTATTTACCTTTACCTACGAGAGATTACAGGTCTCAATACAAAGCAGGTTGTAAATTCTTTGAATAAGTTCAGAGAACATTACAGAGACTTTAAAGCAGATTGGGAGAGTGGTAAGATATGAGTGAAGATTTTGACGATTTGATGGATGAGGCGATTGATAATATTCGCAATGACCGCAAGGTTGCCCGCGAGTTCCTGAACGAGCTTGCCAATCAAATTGCTCAAAACTCTGAAAATAATCGTGCCCTATCTCCTGTTGCTGCTAAACATATTGAGACGATGCAGCGCTCCAATGAGCAACTAGTAAAAGTTCTCAGTCTCAAACAAAAAGAGAGAACCAAAGAAGTCGGATTATCAGAAGAAGATAAGGCTAATCTCTTTGATATGATTCAGGGAGAAACCTAATGCCAACAGAAAAAGACTTTAGCGAACTGACTTATAAAGGTGTTGGCTTAGACCTTATTGGTAATGCCGTTCGTGAATCTATCAATCCTAAAAAAACAAGAAATAAAGTAGTTGAAGCGAAAGTCCTCATGGAGCCTGTATTAATTAAAAGTGATCTAGAGAGTGCGGGATACAAGGCATCTAGCAATCCAAATCCCAAAGATACTGATGAAAAGTATGAGATTTACGTTAGAATAATCACTCCGTTTACTCCCCACAGATTTTTATCTGAACCGTGCGCAGATGACCCAAAATATTCAAAAGAAAAAAGAGATCAGATATTCGCATTGCACAAAAATCACTGCAGAGTTATCGTTACCGGCGAAGAAAAACCAAAGAAAGGGGACATAGTAAAAATCACCCTCAAAGAAGGGCTACATTTTGATTTGTATGCCCGCACAGCCCAAGCTTACAATGGAATTTCTAGAAAAACAAATGAAAGCGATTTAACAACCTTAGATCAAAAACAAAAGAAAGCTTGTGACTCCATGGAATCCTTATTCAAATCATTCGATTTCACGACCCTCGGAAATTCAGCAGCAAGCTATACTGAACATTTTGATCCAAGCATACCCCCATTAAGCGATCCCTTTGGGGGAGCCTTCGGCGATTTAAGAAATTTTTGGACACTGCGGGGCGCTTACAACCACGGCGGTACAGACATAGGAGTCGCTGAGGGAACTCCGATTAAGGCTATGCACGATGGAACATTAACAGTCACACATGCAGATTGTAAAGACAACCATCCCAATCTAGGACCCGGCATGGTCGCGGTGAGCCCGAAAGATTGTGGGAAGCAACCGGATGGCACTTATAGAGGAAAACTGGGAGGAAATACTGCTATTATAAAACACCCAGACGGCTACTATACAATTTATTGTCACTTGAAGCAAGATGATATATTTAAGTATAATGGCAAATTTGTAAAACAAGGAGATGAAGTGCTCATTGCCGGCAATACAGGAAACTCAACTGGCGCCCACCTCCACCTTGAACTACGAACTGGCAGTGGTAAAAAAATGAATCCATCGTGGTATCTCAGTCAAGGGGCGTGGGATGCCGCGAGCGCTGCTAGAGAAGCAGAATTAAATTCAGCCGCCGCCACACCAGATCCTGCTTCAATTAATCCAACAACAAAAGCAAAACACGGTTAAAAAAATATAGAGATAAAATATGGCACAATCAAAAACTAAAAGCATAATAGACCCTAGAAAATTTTCTGGTGAGCGCAGGAAAGTAGCTAAGGAAATACAAAAAGAAGTAGAAGAATATATGAGGAGCACCGATCAAGGTGGTTCTCCTTTCGTTCCTAGATTAAGTGGACTTCTTAATACTAAAAAACTTGATATTAATGTCTATTATGCGGCGAGTCCGAACGAAAAAGTTATTCAACACAATGGTGCATTCATTACTTTCGGAGCCGATAAGCCGACCGGTGGCGCTAGCGGATACGGCGGCAAGGGTGCGATGGGTGCCAATAGGATTGATTTGGTTGTTGGCAGACAATCTATGGGCAAGCCAAATGATGGCACAAATACAGACAATAGCTTTCAGGCTGATGCTGCTAGAATTTATATTTCTCAGCTTACCGATATCGATGCAAATTTTGGTATAGATCCTGGCAAGTCTGGGTTTATGGAGCAGCGTTCTGGTATTGGTATTAAAGCAGATGGTGTGAGAATCATAGGTCGTGAAGGTGTAAAGATTGTGACTGGACGCTCAACTCACGGAAATGAAAAAAACTCTCTCGGAGGAAAAATGTTACCTGCCCCCGCGATCGAATTAATTGCTGGCAACAACACTGAGCCCCGCCCCGCTGCAGGTACTTTGGGGGCTTTCTTTGGTGAAGACGAAATGTACGATCCACTACAGGGTGTTGGAATGGGCAACAATATTGTAAAAGCATTTCAAGATTTAATGTTTCTTCTGCAGGACGTTATCGGTGTTGTGAGAAAAACAAAATTAAATCAAAAGTTATTAAACATAACCATTGGTGCAGCAGCTTCTCTGCCGCCTCCAATTGCCGGACCATTAATTTCGGCTGCCCTAGCATTGTATAGTACAAAAGAGGCTACTACCAGCATTGATCTTTGGCGCGCCAATTTAGATGCTACTTTGTTTGATATTAATTATTTACAGCCATTTGGCTTTCGCTATATTGAAAGTAGAAATGTTAAAACAACCTAATTATTTGAGAGTATAAAATGGCAAATCCTTCACCTTTCCTGCGATATCAAGACAAAAACGGCGATTTTCTTATTGATGATTGCGAAATAGATTTGCCGGGACCAATCGAGAAAGTATGTCTTGATTGTGTGCCCAATCCTAAAGCAATTGTTCAAAATTGGAAAACTAGCTTAAATACGCCATTTTTTAATGAAAAGTTGTGTCTGTATCAGGTCGGTGTGAAAACCCCTCACAATGACACAGGCGGTAATGAAGGAATTATTGATAGATTTGAAACCTTCAAAGAAGAGGCTATAGAATTATTTTTAGATGAATATCAAAAAGCGAATAATTTTGAAAATATAGAAGCCCTCCGAAAAGAAATAATATATGATCCTGAGAAGGACTTTGAACTTGAGGCTCGTGCGCTATCTACCTTATCTCTTCTTTATTCCGTGCCATTTGAAGTGATCGAAGGTCTCGAAGATGCAGATGAAGATAATGATGACGAGGATGGAAGAGAGCCAATTGAGGTTACTTATCTGGCGTCAGAATTGCCAGTCCTACTCACAAGAGTTAGAAAAGGCATCAATCTATACTCCAGATACACTAAAGTCGATTCAATTATGAAGGGCGCTAGCCTTGTTTTTGATGAAAGCCGCTCTGTTTTTAATATCGATAAATATGGTGATTCAGGATTCGGCAGAAGCAGTGAAATGGCTAGGGTGCTAATTGAGTTAGATAAATTTTTAAATCGTAGGGGGTTCAATATTGTTGGTGCCGGTAGCTTTGGTTTTGGAAAAGATAGAGTTATAAAACTAAAGGTTGGCTTCACCAAAAAATTTAAATTAAAAAAGTTAGCTGTTTTTTCAATCGGTTGTAGAGAAAAGCCAAAAGTTTTTAAAGGAAGGGGCTTATCTGCGCTTAATAGGGTTGATGTATTTAAAGATCCTACTGCAATGGCTTATTTTGCTCAATTGGCAGATATGGAAAGAGATCTTACTGCTCGTAATCCAAAAAACTTTGTTGAATTTATTCAAGACTACACTTACCCTACGGTTGCTTTTTTAGATGCAGAAGAGATAGTAGAGGGTGATTCTAGTTGTGTAGCCGATAAGATTAGAGAGAATATACAGGGTCTTGGTCAAGAACTAGTCAATGATGTTTTAGGCATAGGAGATATTCTAGCGTATCAGTTTCACAAACAATTATGCAGAGACGATGAAGAACAGAGAGATATAGTTGATCAATTTGGAGAAAGATATCGTCCCGTGGAAGAGCTTGCTATTTTTGGAAGCAAGAAGAAAGGAAAAGAATCAATCTTCAGCAAAGGTAGCAGAAACGCTGTAAAAGCCATGGCTACACAGCAAGCGTTTGAAAAATTACAAACAAATCCAAATGTTTTTGTTCAATTATGTGGCGAGATGCTTATAGGTGCATCCGGTGTTGGCGGAAAGATGTCAGCCAGAGGTCTATGGGACAGTTCGTTTGATAGAATGAAACTTTGTGGTCTTCTTGACTTCTTGTTGGATGCCCTTGGGTGCTTATGGGGTGGACTAGAATTAGAAGAAGCGCTAACTATAGCTTTAACAAGTGCGTTAAAAGCAATGGGAATAGAGAATTTTGGTGTCCTTTTCGCTGGATTACCCCCCGAAGAACAGGCTGAACTAGACGCGCTAGTTAAAAGAAAGCTAGCAGAGGCTAAGCAATCCGCGTCTACAAGACAAACAGCAGCACAAGATCAAGAAAGAGACTCTATAGATGCAGACGCTAGCGTTTTTGGACAAATAGATTTTGTAAAACCCTTTGAAGACCCAGCCCTATTGGAACAAGAGAAAGCTTCACGCACACCCGGTCCATATGAAGGTACAACCGTTTCTAGCGGAGTTTATGAAGCACAGAGTAACAATTTTGGATATAGACCCAGATTGGGAACAGAATACGATACTTCTCAACAAATATCAGGCAGACAAACACCTGCTGCTGATGCCATAAAAAATGTTGAGAAAAGAGCCCAGCAGACGTTTTCTGCCGACTCTATTATGGAAGCCTACATTCTAGCGCTAATAGAATATTACTCCGGCAGATTATTAGATCTAGTAGATAAGCTAAATGAGTTTCCTGGCGCTGAGATTATTAGTAAGATTCTTGCTGTAGCTGATTGTCCGCGCCCACCATTGTTTACTCCTCCCATAATGGATTTCTTAAAAGATATTGAACTGCCGTTCTGTCGTAACATAGGTGATATTGCCCTACCTAAATTATTCATTCCAAAGATAAACTTTGCGGAAATAATCAGAAGAATTGTTGAAGCCATCAAAGAAGCAATAATTCAAGCAGTTTTGCAAATTTTAATAAAACTAATGGTCAAAATTTGTGAAATTCTTGGAGAGGCAATCTGTAAAGCTCTTGAGACAGCAGGAAATATTGTTGGCAGTCTACCCGGTCTTATAACAGGAAACACAACAATTAGAGATATTGTGAGAGAATCAATTTGTGGTCCCAACGCATCTGATCAAGATGTTGATGATTCAATTGCTTCTATGTTTAAAACATTGGGTGGTGCTGGAGCAAATCTGGCAAACAAGGACAGGGTTTTGGAATTCAATGAGGCGATTGCTTCATCATCAACAAGACAAGAAATTATTGATGCTTCGCTTGGTAATCCATCACAAGAATTCCTATCCATAGTTGACACGATTATAGAAGTACAATTCCCAGACTTTAGAGAGGCTATGCCCAATAGAAGTGCGATTGGCTCGTTCTTTACTAATTTTGGAAATCTCTTACCATCAGAAGTCAAAGATGAATTGGATAACATTGCAGGTCAAACATTTGAAAATCTAGATCTCCCAGCCAATCCGACTCTATGTGCAACTCCAGATCAGATAGAAGAGTTTTGTTCTTTAAGAGCCCAGATTTTAGAGGGCAGAGCTTCAGATGAACAGATAGCTGCTCTATGTACACGCCCAACCGAAGATTTTGAAACCCTCAACAATGTATTGCAGGACGGCATTCCTGCCACAATTATGAACAACTTGCCACCGCTGTTGTCTGATCCTGGCTGCAACAATGGATTGTTTCCATATGAGCCGGAAGAATTACAGCAGGCGGCTTCTGCGGGCTTATCAGCAGATCTTGATAATTTAAAAATGGCATATTCTTACGATATGTTGGGTAATGGTCCCGGCGAAAAGAATTGGGGATACATCAATATGGTCCTTTGTGACACCATGGCAAGACCATTCACAAACCACGCTAGACTTGTTAACAGATTTGCCTTGTTTGGTTCCAAAAAATATGTTGATTTCTATGTTGATAATGATGCCGACGATGACGAAGACCAGCAAACAAATTATGCCAACGTAAAGAGACAGCGCGGCGCATTCCCTGTGTATGTTGGCGAATGGCAGAATGATTATTGGTCTATAAATTCTGGAGAGTTGGCTGTAAGTCAGCCCACAAACATGTTATCAAAGAAAACTCAGGTATTTGTAGAAAGTGATGGTGACATCACAGAGTTGCCTAATTTTGGGTACAATGTAAAAATAGAGCCTGCCAATGATGGATACAACATTATTACACGACGGCGCAAGGAGATCCCTGATCTTAAAATGACATACCGTGATAACCGTTCTGGAAATGGCGATGGTGATGGCACTGAAGATTCAATGGCAATTGGCAATGCGTTAGAGTTCTTTTTTGGCGATGTTCGTAATGGCATAAATATAAAAGATAGCAATGTTAGAGTAAAAATTACCCAGTTATTAAACTATGGGAATTTAGGAGCAGATATTAATGATGTTCTTAAGCAAGAAAGCTCTATTGGAAGCGAAGATGCTCCAGACAAACCCGACAGCAACAGTGCAATTATTCAAAATCAAAGTTTTGAATTTTTGGGCATAGATTCTGGAGTTGAAGAACTATTAGACAACGCTCGCCGTGGTTCGGGTGACAGGGATAGGTTTGCAAATTTTGAAGCCTCTTTTGAAAATGAAAGCTCCCAGTCTCCATTGGTAATACTTTTGTCTGATCTATTGAACATAGATATTGGAGCCGCAAGAGCATATTGGCAGAACACAGTTCGTATGTTAGCATCAAATTTTGGAGACCGAGTTTTCACTTATGACAATCCATCATTCTTATACGGTGCTAAGCCTGATTCTCTTACTTCTGAATTAGCGGAATATGGCATAGAGCAGAATGGTATTTTTGTTCCATATTCAGAGGCAACATACATAGACGAAGACGGAGAGAGCCAGCCATTAAGAAATTCAGATGGAGTCATGGGCTTAAGCCGAGATCAATACGAGAATGAAGATGATGCAAGAATATTCTATCTTGAGCCAGCCCAGTTTGGTGGCACGTATACTAATCCAAAAGTATATGTTAAGCCAGTTGATGCCGAAGGAATGCTTGGGCTTGTGAATGTTATGTTCCCAGAACTCAGTCCGTGTAAACCATATAGAACAGATTTGGTTGATTTCGGCGATATTGCATCAAAGATATCAACAAGCTATAATAATTATCCTGATGACCCCCGCCTCGCCGGAGATCCTGATTGTATCGTAGAACGACCATTTGACCGCGTTCTTGGGAGAGCATCTAAAGCTGGCATTGAGGGCACAATTTCTGCTGCTTGTAGAATTTACGCCTCCATTCATTTTCTCAAGACAATTAATACTTTTTCAGTGTTTAAACCCGATTTTGATACTACCCTGAGTTCTGTTTATGCATCTTACATTCTTGAAGATATGGAACAGAATATGAAAGAACAACAGGGATTTTTTGCAGAAACCTTGAACCCGTTTAAAGATGATGAATTTTGGTATGCATTTTTGGAACAAGCAGTTCAGACTTACTTCAGCAAGATTCAATCTGGTGCAATTGTTGATGTACCAACTGATGTAGAGGAAGCTCTAGAGAGAATTGCTACAGCCCAGAATAAATACAAATATCCAGATCGTCAAGATCTGCGCGATGTTAAAAAAGTTCGTGATCCTACGAGACCGCTTCAGACCTTAACTCAATATAGGGAAGATGAAAATCTAGCAGCGGTAAAGTCTGTTGAAGATGATTGCAAAGTAATTTTAAAAGAGTTTATGAAAGAGGAGCTTAACTTCATATCAAATGTGTTTTACAAAAATATGGTTGAAGAAAAATTTATTGATAAAGAGAACTATGTTACCAACATCCACTATCATATTTTGACAGAATTGACGGATGGTTCACAACTGACACTGAATCAACAACTGAGGGAGACCGTTGCTGATATTCCCACTGGAGAGGAACAATACACCGATGGCAATACACTGGCGCTAGAGGATGGCACTCCATATGTTGGATATTATCACACCCATACAGATGACGAAGGCGATTTAATATTTATGGTAGGAGAAAGGCATTCAGAAGAGCCTCACGAAGTTTTAAGACCATTTGCAAATGAAGTTAAAGTTAACATGGGAGATATAAATGGTGTTTTCTCAGATCCCACCAAGCCATTTAGAATAAAAAAATATATTAAAGTAAGGGGTGAAATAAAAGACTATTCGCAAGAATTAATTAATAGCATCAGGAGTGAAGGCGGAGATAGATTAGTTTCTGAGGAATACCCAGGCAACCTTCAGTATATTTATGATGGACAGCCCACTCGCGCCGGGGGAGTATCATTGGCTCAAGGAGCAGTGGGCAGACCAATCGTAGGGCTGCAGGGCGAGCTTGGTTTGAGGTATGGACTTGAATTTTCGACTTCAACAGGACAAGTGATTACTAGATCAGAAATAGATGTCCTTGATTTACCGCTAGGCATGCTAAAGCCGCTTGAGGGCGGGAGCAAAGAGCTTCTATGCTTGGTTAACAAAATTATTGATGACCCAGTTTATAAGCTTTTTATGGAATATGCAATTCCAGCAAAACAAATATTATCTGCAATTGCAATCTACAACGATACATCTTATCTAATTTCAATCGGCGAGCTTGCTAGCGGTGCCAAAAGAAATGGCGGCATAGGCGATAAGCCAGGAATGGCAATCGGAGAAGATGGTGAAACACTGATTAGTGCTACCGGTTGGCTTCCAAGATCTGAACGTGGAGGATTTAGTCCGTTTGTTTTAACTTGGGATGAGTGGTCTAAGGAGACCTTGAGAAAATCAGATACAGTTTTGAAGAAAATGTTTAAGTCATATTACTACTCTAGAGAGTTTGGTAAGCAAGACAAACCCGACGCGACCGGCGCACAGATAGCGCTACAGAATCTTAAAGAGAAATTCAAGTTTGCGCCGGGTGCGAGAGCCGTGCCTTGGTGGCATCGGCGGGCGAGTAATCCGTTTAATGCCAAAGGACAATTATGCGAGAGAAAAGAAGAGGACTAATTATAAAGTGAGGTACAATTAATGGCTTCTTTAGCACCCAAACTTCCACTTACTCTAGATTCTGGAGATGGTTACACAGCAATAAAGAGATTAAAGACTCTTGTAAAACAAAATTTTAAAATGCTCATCCTTACCAATCCAGGCGAAAGAGTAATGGAGCCTGAATTTGGAGTTGGAATAAAACAATTTTTGTTTGAAAATTTTCAAAGCGATGTTTACGCAAAGATAGACTCCAGAATAAAAGATCAAGCTGAGACTTATTTACCAATTGTTCAAATAAAAAGTATTGAATTTGGTGTAGGCGATATCGAAAACAATCACTTGGGTCTGAGAATAGAATACGTTATACCAGACATAGCTGCAAGAGATTTGTTAGAGTTCACTATTTAAGTTGAGGTAACCTGAATGCCAACGGATAATAAAAAGACCCCCTCTATTAATTACACAAATAGAGAGTATGAAACAATTAGAGAAGACCTCAATCAAATAGCAGAGCGTTTCTATCCTGACACTTTTCAAGATTTTAGCGAAGCATCTTTTGGCTCTATGATGCTCGACGCAGTTGCTTATGTTGGAGATCAGCTTTCTTTTTATCTTGACTACAACGTCAACGAATCTTTCCTAGACACTTCATATCAGTTCAATAATATTTTGCGCCATGGTCGCATCATGGGTTACAAAAACTCAGGAAGACCTTCGACCTATGGCGTAGTTGCACTGTATGTTTTGGTGCCAGCTTCGACCACTGGTATTGGTCCAGATTCAAGATATATTCCAATTATCAAAAGAGGAACCACTTTTTCTTCGGAAAATGGTTTAAATTTTGTTCTAACTGAAGATGTTAATATGGCGGAAAGCACAAACCCGGTGGTCGTTGCTAGGACAAATCCAACTACAGGCGCACCTACATTCTACGCTATTAAGTCATATGGAAAAGTTGTTTCCGGTTTTTTCAATACAGAGACCATAGATGTTGAAGAGTTCCGTAGATTTAGGACAATTCAGTTAACAGAGCCCAACATCTCAGAAATTATAAGTGTTTTTGATTCCGATGGTAATGAATATTTTGAAGTGGAAAACTTATCACAAGATACGGTTTTTAAAAGACTATCAAATAGTAATTACAAAAATGATAATGTTCCGTCTGTACTAAAGCCTCTTCTGGTCAACAGAAAGTTTGTAACTATTTTTGATAGTAACGGTGTCTCACTACAATTTGGAAGCGGTGATGAATTAGCTGGAGACGTTATAGCTGAACCACAGAGTGTGTCTATAGAAATCTTTGGTAAGTCATATGTTACTGATACATCTTTTGATCCAAGTACGCTTGTCTCAAACAAATACTATGGAATAGTACCCCAAAACACTACTCTTACCGTCCTTTACAGGCAAACAAACCCAGTAAATTCAAATGTTGCTGCTAACTCAATCAATAACGTTGCAAGTAGAATTGTTGAATTTGAAGATGTTTCTGTATTGGCGGCACCGAGTGTCAGTGCAGTAAGAACATCTATAGAAGTCACCAATGAAACACCGATCGCAGGAAATGTTTCCAATCCTACATCTGCAGAAATAAAACAGAGAATATATGATACATTTCCGACTCAGAACCGTGCGGTGACCCAGCGCGATTATGAAAACCTAGTTTACAGAATGCCATCTAATTTTGGCTCTATTAAGCGTTGTTCAGTGCAAAAAGACCCAGATTCTCAAAAAAGAAATCTAAATGTATACGTTGTATCTGAAAGTCCTGAAGGAAAGCTTGAGAAAACAAATAACACAATTAAAGAAAATATAAAAACTTGGCTTAATCACTATAGGATGATTAATGATACTGTTGATATCCTTGATACATTTATTATTAATCTTGGAATAAATTTTGTTGTTAAGCCCGAGACAAACGCAAACAAATTCAAAGTTTTAAATGACTGTGTAAATGCGTTAGCAAAAGAATTTTCAACTCCTTTCTTTGTCGGGGAACCAATCTCAATGTCAAAAATATTTAGCATTTTGAATAATATACCCGGTGTAAATGATGCTGTCAAGGTTCAACTTGTCAATAAGCAGGGTTCAAATTATTCTAACGTATTTTTATCAATAAGCGAAAATATGTCTCCTGACGGCGACTCCTTAGTTTGTCCTAAGAATGCAATATTTGAAATTAAATTTCCACAAGTGGATATAAAAGGTAAACTAAGATAATGGCAATCAAAAGATACAAAGCAACCGCCGATAATACAATAGCCAATGGCTATCAAGAGAATCTTGCCACCCGAGCTACTGGTTCCAACATGGGTCAAGCTGATATCAGCGAAGTATATTCTATTTATGGTCGCCAATCGACGAGTTCTGCGGAATTGTCTCGGATTCTTACACAGTTCGATGTTGATTCTATTTCATCAGATAGAAATGCTGGAACGCTACCAGCAAAAGATAATGTTAATTTTTATTTAAGATTATACAATGCTGAAACCTCTAATACTGTACCTAAAAACTTTACACTTGTTGTAAGCGCCATCTCTCGTTCTTGGAGTGAAGGTGACGGGCTAGATTTAGAAAATTATAAGGATAATGATTCTTCCAACTGGATTAATGCCACTGATACAGTCACTTGGACTACGGCAGGCGGCGATTATCACGAATCTCCAAAATTTGAGCAGTCTTTTGGGACTGGGTTAGAAGATTTGGAGGTCGATGTTACCTCTCTCATTGAAGAATGGATAGATGGAACAAAACAGAATTATGGATTTGGTATTCAACTAACTTCATCCCAAGAGGGAAGCAGTTCCGCTAACCCTGCAGGCGCTTCTGGCTCTTATTACACAAAGAGATTTTTTGCAAGAGGGACACAATACTTTTTTAAAAAACCTGTCATAGAAGCTCGCTGGAACTCATCGACACAGGATGATAGAGGCGATTTCTATATGTCTTCGTCACTCGCTCCTGCCGACGACAATCTCAATACTCTATACTTGTACAATTATGTGCGAGGTCAGTTAACAAATATACCAGCAATTGGCACTGGTGAAATTTATGTCGATCTTTATGAGACTCTAGGTGGCACAGCACTTACACAGGTTATTGATACACCAGCGACCGGCGGATATGTTTCACCGGGAATATATTCTTGTTCAGTTTGTATAACAGGAGACTACACAACATTAAGAGATGTTTGGTATTCTGGCAGCACTGAATATTTTACAGGAACAATTTCCCCAGAATCATTTGCTGCTGCCGCTGTGTCAAATGGAAATACGCGATACGTCACTAACATCAAAAATCTCCGCAACAAGTATTTCTCCGAAGAAGAAGCACGCTTCAACGTTTATGTTAGAAGCAAAAACTGGTCCCCAACTATTTACACAGTAGCGTCAAATGAAATAGAAAATACTATCATTCCTAGCGCATCGTTTAGAGTTTATAGGGTTTTGGATGGACTTAATGTTATACCACATGGCACCGGATCAGACTTACAAACAATACTCTCCTATGATGTTTCTGGAAACTATTTCAACCTTGATATGTCGCTGCTTGAAGCAGGTTACGAGTACGGCATCAAGCTTGCGTTTTATGACTCACAGCGCCAAAGTTGGCTTGAGCAAGACCAGAAATTCCTATTCAGAGTAGAAGATTATGAGTATTAAAGACCTATTTGGGCGTTCAACAAATTATGTTTCAGACACAAATCAGAAAGATGCTTTTTCTGATGCCGAGTCATCTAGAAACGTAGAGGCTATTACTGAAAAGCAGAACACTTTTGAGCCCCAGATAGATTACAATGAGCCGCTCTCTTTTGCTCGTTTTGGTTCTGCTGAATTATACTATCAATCTGCAATCGATCGTATTATAGATTTTTATCCATATGACGGTTCTGACGCTGAATACAATGAGTTTTATAACAAGTCCCTTGGTATAGAAAAATACATTTTTAATAATCTGTATCCAAGAACCAACGGTTATGTAAACTTTTCAACATCTTCAATATCACTGAAGGGTGGTCCACACACCATCACTTCAAACACAACCAAGGGTCTCTTCAAAGATCCTAAGTCATCTCAGCGTGAAACATCTAACATCTACGATGAAAATATTTATACAACCGAGGGCTTGCCTTCTGATTACGGGCAGGGAACTAGAGAATCAAACCTAAAGTGTGATTTTGATAAAGGTGTTACTGTTGAGTTCTGGTTGAAAAATGGGGCTCTGGATGAAAACACAAAACAGGCTCTTTTTCATCTTACCAACTCATCCGGCGGCGATGAATTTACAATATTCCTTTCTGGAACTTCTGGCTCTCCATTTTTTACAACTTTGAGTGCCTCACATGCTGAAGTGTTTGGAAACCAAAGAATAGGAACAACACCTGATACTTCTTCAATAGCTGATTGGAATCATTATGCTGTTTCTTTTAAGAACTCCACCGCTGGTATTGCGACAAAATTCTACCTTAATGGTGCGCTTGACCAATCTACGACGATAGTGGCGGCAAAGCCAGTTACTACTCTGACACAACCAGAAACGCTCGCTCACATTGCATCAGGCTCACACAATGAAAGCCACCTTTTCTTCTCAGGTTCCATGGACGAGTTCCGCTTCTGGAAGGTCGAGAGAACAGCACAAGACATTGGAAGAAACTGGTTTGGGCAAGTCAGAGGCGGTTCTAACACAGATATTTCTAACACGACCCTTGGGGTCTACTACAAATTTAACGAGGGTATAACCGGCGTACAGGCGACGGATAGCGTAGTTTTGGACTACTCTGGTCGCATATCAAACGGCACCTTCAACGGATATACCGCAGCATCTCGTAACACTGGCTCTGCTATTGTATCTGCAAGTGCTGCCACGAGTGAGTATCTAGACCCAATAATTTATGCAACCCACCCAAGTGTCTCCAGCTTGAAGACAAGCCTTGTAAACAAAGGCATTGATCACGATCTGCGCAACAATGCTGCATTTTTAACTTTCATGCCAAGCTGGGTTATGGAAGAACATGAAGAATTAGGCAACACCAACTTTAAATACCTGAGTCACATAATGGGCTCATACTTTGATAAACTATATCTTCAGATTGAAGCAATTTCAACATTCAAGTCTCCAGTTTACACTAGCTCTTCATACAAGCCTATTCCGTTTGCCAAGCACATGCCTGCATCTTTGGGTCTTGAGACACCTGAAATTTTTGTAGATGCAAATGTGCTAGAAAAGTTCATCAATAGAAGTGAGACTACGGCATACGAAAATGATCTAAATGATGTAAAAAATCTAATTTATCTCAATCTTTACAATAACTTAACTTACCTGTTTAAATCAAAGGGTACTGAAAAAGCAGTTAGAAACGTTTTACGTGCTTTTAATATTGATGACAAGCTTGTTAGGTTTAACACATACGCAAATAATTTTACTTATGAGCTTAAAAACAACTTAAAGCATACCGTTCTAAAAAAATCATCGGTGAACTTTAACAACGTAAACCATCTCGGTGCGGTTGTCTATTCATCTGGCTCGACTGATTCTACACAATTAGGATATATTTTAGGCTCTGAAGTAGATTCGCACGAACTTCGTTATGGCATGACCCATGAAGTTGACGTTATCTTCCCTAAATTCATAAAACTTATAGATCCAATCCGCAGAAACTTTACTAGAGTTTCATTGTTTGGAGTTCATTCTGCTAGTGTTAGCACCGCAGACACAGTTGTTCACAACCCAAGCATTTATGTCTATGCGCAGAGAGATGAAGTTTTTTCAAAAAATATAAAGTTTGTTCTTTCTTCCTCCCTGATTCCAAATGAAATTTCCAGCAGTCTGTATCTTGGTGCCTACGACGATGAAGACTGGAATCTTTCAGTTCGCATAAAGCCAAATAGTCTCGATCTAACTGGCTCAGTTGAGAATGTTGACGCTGCAAGCTACAACATAGAGTTTGCTGGGTATAATCAAAAGTTGGGTGAAATTAGAAACAGTTTCAAAGTGATTGCTTCCGCCAGTCAGACCCAAACCCAGAATTTACTTAAATCTCCAAAGCGCATATTTGCTGGTGCTCATAGAACTAATGTCACTGGTGCATTGCAGTATAGATCTGATGTTCTAGTGACAGCCACAAGATTCTGGACGCAATACATTGACGATTCGTCCTTGAAACAACACGCTCTTGATTTTGAAAATTTTGGTGTTACAGATGCAATGAGATATCTATCACCACTAGATTCAGATAACAGTAAGACGCTTAACATAAACACTTTAGCTCTGAATTACGAATTTGGAGATGTCACAAGTTCTGATGGTACGGGTGGCTTTACCATTACAGATATTAGCTCTGGTTCTGCTGACGCAAGGAATGGCAGTTTTGGTAAGCTGGGGGAGATTTCTGGATATTTTTATCCCGGCGTAGGTTTCGGCTTTGCAGCGAGTGCAACAGATGCCGTGCTCAAGCGCGAAGTAAACACTCACCAGTTTATTAATCCAGAATTAGCTATCTCTGATGATTTAGTTCAAATAAAAACAGATGATGATAAGTTGTTTGATTCTGTTGATACAATTCCAAATTACCACTACCTTCTTGAAAAAAGCATGTATAATGCCATTTCAGAAGAGATGTTAAATTTCCTTGCAGGCGTGAATGATTTTCATAATTTAATTGGACACCCGGTACATCAGTATAGAATGGAATACAAGGGACTCAGTAAGTTGCGAGAGACATTCTTCCGAAGAGTTTCAAATGTTACGGAGGTCGAGCGATTTATAGATTATTATAAGTGGTTTGATGATGCTGTATCTCAAATTATTGGACAGCTTGTTCCTGCCTCTGCTGAGTATACCCCCGACATCCTTAACACGATAGAGTCTCATGCCCTTGAGCGCGCAAAGTTCCAACATAGAATACCAATAACAGCGTTTACTTCATCGACCGAAGGTGTAGCTTTTGGAGCAGAAGAGCTTAGGTATGATTGGGCGAGAAACCACGCCCCAGTCAGCGGACTGCAGCGTGATAATTCTGACTGGTGGAAGGATAGAGCCGAGCGCGAAGGCGTAATATCCTCCGGCGACACAAATGTAGACAACGACAGAACTCAGCTTAGAAAAGTTATCACAAATGATACAAACGCAGGTGCCGGAGTCAGATTTACTACTGAACGCAAAAAATATTCTGCATCTCCCTTTAAATATCGAACCATTTCAAAGGGCGTCGTATTTGAGAATAAAATTTCAAATGAAATTAAGGGAGGCGTCAACTTTGAAAACAACAAAGATATTCACTTTACCTATACTGCATTACATCCCGCAGGTCCTGTAAACACAGAAGATAATATTTTTGTACCCAGAAATGCCTTACTCGGTTTTGTTGATGATCTGGTCGCCCTACAAGATACATCAGATCCACCATCTGATCCTAATAAAAAAGTTAAAAGAACCATATTAGTTCAACACGGTAGAGATTTTGAAGATGGCGTAGGATATAAGAACACGAAGTCATCGTTTTCATTCCCTTTCAACATTATATCATCCTCAGTAACAACTGGATATAATAAAGCAGTTGTTGAACTTGTTACTGCAAGTATAGAAATAACCAACCTTCACAACGACGTATATGGTCCAGATATGGAACGACCGATGCAAGGAACATTCACGAACCACGTTGTGGGCGGTCATCAGTCTAGGCATGTAAAGTTAAACACAGGCGGAGATAATTATCTCAACAGACCGGAAGCTTGGAAGATACTTCTTGGCGCAAATTGTAATAATTTAACTGGTGCGATCGGCATGGTCGGCGCGGATTATCCCTGGCCAGAGGCTAATGATGTGGGTGTCACACCATACCCCCTCACTGGTGCTCAAAAAGCAGTGTTTTTCCGCGATGAATTGGCAAAGCGCCCTGTTAATGTCCGCAACATTAAACATAGAACTGGCTCGACTATTCTCGGTAACTATAATGAAAACTATGAGGTGGTTCATACTGTGGGCGGCTACTCTAACCCACGAGCATTTATAGATGAGCAGCCTGTTATTCCAGCCCCTGCAGCCGGTGCAGATGTTGTCAGAACAATGCTTGATTTCAATAGCAGAGAAATCGGCAAATTCAAATTTATAGATGATTATAACGTTGGCTATTTAACAGGTTCTGGAGATTACAAAAACAAAACAGTTATCAGAAGTAGATTCTCTGCCCCAGGCTCTCTTGAGACTCTAACCCCAGCATTTAGAGATTTTCGTTCTGGAGACTTTTCAGTCTACAATGAAACAAACAATAGAAATCTGCTCAACCGTCGCCCCTTCCAAGGTGTGACTTCATCAATAGTTTCTGCAACAACTGGCAGAAGAGGCTTTGATCACACTGGAAGGGACTTTGGGTTTACTAATTTAGCTGCTCGTCATGCCACAAGATTCTTCCGTGATTCAACAATCGTACCTGACACTGAATATCCAAATGTTCCAAGAAACAGTTTTACTCCTGACCCTACGGGTCCAGGCGGCGCAGATGATGCCTTTGCTCAATCTCCTTCTTTCCATAAGATTCATAGAAATAACTTACTAAAAGCCAAAAAGACTGTAAGTTTATCACCAATTTTTGGTGGTGATCAATTAAATAACAATAAAAAACTTTCGTACAATACTGTTGTTACTGGCTCATCTGTTATCAACGTAGTTGACAGCATGGCAATAACAATGCTTGATCATATAACGTCTAGTAAAGATGTGCCCATCGCATTTTCATCGTGGGTTCAGCTATTGTCCGATGGGGATTCTAATGGCACAGATAGAATACTTTATTCTGTTGGTAGTGTCGAGCATAATGATGGCGGCGGCGGACAGACGGCTCCGTTGTTAGAGATTGGGTATCAAAAAAATACCCCAGACTGCAAGCTATTTGTAAATGTAACTACCAAGGATGCATCTACGCCAGATGTCATTGGACGATTTACAGCGTCTATCTCACCATCAACATTATACAGCGATGGTCCAAACCATTTGGTTGCAAAATTTGCAGGTGCCAATGGAAGCCTTACTGCTGGCGCCGTAGCAGAATTTTATTTCAACGGTGTTCAGCTTTTGACAGGACCAGAAGTTGGACCAAAGAACGATTATGATGTTGATTATTCAACAAATTATAATTTTAGAGGCAACGGGACGGTAACTAGAGATGGTAAGCGTATCTTTGCCATAGGAGGAAGATCATCTAGATCCAGCGCAGCAAGTATAAAAGAATTTAGTGGCTCAATTGATCAGCTAAGCATATGGTTCCATGATTTAACTCAAGCAAACGTAAATAGCCTTTATAATTCTGGCACTCCACGAGTAATTACTGGCTCTGAACCATACCTTACTATTCCAAGCAAATTGTTTGCTTGGTATCCCCTGGGTGAAGAAGGCGGCGACACTATCAATGCCACAAACCCCGGCAGCTTTACATCAGGATCCAATAGTATTTTTGCCGCCTTTACTAGTTCCTCCGTAGATGCAAGACTATTTTCAGTATCTGCTGTGAATTCTGGATCATCAAACTTCTTCTCTGCATCCAGCATGGAAGGAGAAAAGCAATTTGTATCTGGTCACACCGAGGTTGAACAAATTGAATGTCGTCAACTATACAATAACTTAAATCATAGTCATCAAATTCCTCGTTCCGATCGCCAATACTCTTGGTTTGCTCACTCAATTACGCATACTGAAGTCTGCGAGCCACGCTACTCTGGCTTCATGCAAGTCAATTCAGCAGTCGCGCCCTACTATGAAATCACAGGGAATTACTTCCCGTTCTTTGATTATGTGTCTGGCACAGTCGAGGCTGTTTCTGATATTTATCAAAACACAACAAGACTCAATCTTTTGAATCTTGACCCCACTGGCTCTGAAATTAACACACTTGGTGCTTCGGTGGTAAACACAGGTTTGCGTAAATTTAATGAGGTTGCAAAACGATTTAATGGGCTTCTCATCCGGCGTGGCGATACCTACGGTTGGAACTGGCGTGCTCACAGACAACACGACCATCCAATTTTGAACCGAGAGCACAATGAGAACCTCTTAACCGCAGTAAAGGGCGAGACCATCAAGCAATTTAAATTGCCCCCTGTCTCATTGCGCGGTCGCCCAATTGTGGTCAATATGACCATTGAGGGACAAAATTCTTCTTTCAAAGCCTCACACAATAATGAGAAGATTTATTTTAATGAGAGAGAACTTAACGACCTTGTGTTTGAAAAAGAAGATCCAACATTGACACCGTTTGATACCTTACTTGAGGTTTCGCAGCAGCCCGGCACTAATTTAAATTGGATCCTGTACTCAGAAACCCTATTCCCATCAACAAGAAACGAATTTTCAAAAACTTCACGAGAAAGAATTGGATATGATAATAAATTCTGGAGGGATGTCATAGGCAATCGCATTGCTCTTGGTTCGGAGCTTAAGAATTCATTTGGATTATCTGTATCACAAAGTTCTTGGCCGTTAGACGCACCCGGTAACTTCTTAGATAGAGATACTGCACTAACTTCAAGCATAATATTTGCCTTCGCTTCAACAAATGCTGGTTCTCCATTAATTCATTTGACCAATTCTGTTTCTTCTTCAGGAGAACTACAAAATCAATACATGTATAACGAGGTAACAACCGCAACAGGTTATGCGTCCTGCGGACTCGGTGGTATACTATCAAGAAAGCAAATGTTGACTTCTCCAAATTCTGTTGTCTCAAGAACTGGTTTCGCCCAAACAGCGAGCTTAGTAGATACATTTACAGATCCGATACCAAACTTTGGTGGTGAAGCTCTATGGGAGGCAGGTACACACGCGTCAATAAATATTAAATCTGGTAGTTCTTTCATAACATCTTCTCATCGTTCAGAGCCTTGGTTTGATGAATATGGAGATTTCCGAGAGGAATTACAGCTTGTCGCCAGAGATTACGCTATAATTCCAGAGTTCAGAATTTCTGAGCATATTTCAGACTATGTCAAGGGTGGGACTTTTAACAAGTTTAACTTTGATACATTTGAAATCCCTGGAACAACAATTAGCAGTTCACAGCAGAACTTTTATAAAGACTATTCCAACTCTGATTTCTTACGAGAATTTGCTGGCATCGAGGATAAATCTGCGGTGAATGCGCAAGAGATAATGCTGACCTGTAAAGCAGCGGTCCGCTTTAACCCATATAAGGGCTTCTATCCAGCACAGAGGACTCTTGACCTTGTGAGCCAGTTCTCTAACTCATATGGTTCTGGTTTCCGGGCAAGCAACCCCGTCCTCCTGGCGGCTCCCTTGCCGCCCCTTGACAATTCCTCATTAACAACTTTGGGCGGCGCGTTTTTGCCAGTCACAAAACCACTATTTGCGCCTGGAATTCTTTACAATTCAATTAAGTCTGGAATCGCTGTTGATTATCCCATAGTAAATAACACACGAAAGTTCTCACGGTTTAACTTTAGCGGATCGTCAGCCACTGCAGAAAATTATATGCTTATTGCTGGTTCGTCTTCCGTATTCAACAATAATGATTATGATCCAAACAACCCGTTTTGGGATTTTAGAGTCCCATTTGAAACCATTGTGCAGCCTTCAAAATTTATTGATAAAGTTGAGTTTATGAATTTTGAACCACATCCATCAGCCTCTTTTAATTCAACAGCCTCTGTGGATAGTTCTGTATCTGATGGCGTTTATGAACTTATGGCAAGGAACTTCTTTGGACAGACGGGAGACTTTTTCTTGAAAGATTCTTCCTACACCAAAATTCAGTCTGATGTTATTCAGGATGGGCTTAGCTTTGAAAGCGGCGATGTTTTTGCTGCAAGATTAAAAATAAGAAAATCACACAATGGAAAAAGATTTTATCATAAAGAATCTGGTTCAAGTGGCGATAATGAACACTTTACTGTTAACGGAGCACAGGCATATAGCGGCTCTTATAACAGCGATAACCATTTAAAACTAAGTGGCTCATACCCGCTACCCCAAGATCCTTCAAAAAATTTAAAATTCCAAGAAACATTTACAATGTATTCTAGACCTACTGCATTTGGACCAGCGACCAGTGGTAGAAATACGACTCCTGGGTCTGACCACCATCTTGCTTTCCTAAGTGGCACACTTGATTCTCTAGAGGGCTATAACTGGGCTTACACCCCGCCATATTACCACGGCGAGTCCTGGGTTGATTTTGTTTTCCGTCCTGATTCTACAAAGACTTACTCACTTGAAGACATATTAACAGAAACTAAAGCAATTTATTGGCGAGCCGACCCAGGACAAATTTCAGGCTCAACACCCTCAACACTTCAATTTTATAAATCTCAACGCCTGTTAATTGAAAGCGGCTTTGATTCCGACAGTCTCCTAAAAGGACAACAGGCTATTTATGGCGGTTCGGTAATTAACAAAAACGCAATGCAACTTGATTCATCTCTTAACCTTTTTGGTGTTGAGAGGGTTCCTAAAAAACGCAAAGACAAATTTGGTAACACCATCCTTGATCAAAACGAGCTTGCAGGTAAGCGCTGGGTTATTCAGCCTAAGTGGGAAACCCCAATGCTCAACTTTGCAGATATTTCGTTTGATAGCGATGTAGATGGCATCGCACCCAACAACATTACTTATCCAACAAAATTCTCTGAATCAGTTCCACGCGGTATGTGGCATCAATTTGGCAAAATCCCCTCTGATCCATCAACCGGAATTTTCCTAGAAATGGAGGATATTCCAACTGATTGGCTAAGGTATCACTATGATGTTATTAATTTTGACTCTGTTTACAACAATAACGATGCACTTGCATCGGGATCTACGGCTCATCTCGATATTCAGTCTTTATCAGACCTCTTTGGATTCCAACGGTCTGAGAAAAAAGATAGCGCTAAATCACGCCTTGGAGAAATTGCAGATAAAAGAGAAGTGTATGAAGCTGTTGTAGCCATACCTTATATCCTTGAAGAAAACGAAGATTACGGCAACAAGAGTACAAATGATGATAAAACACGTAAAAAGTTTATAAATATCCCCCGCCAGCGCTTCGCAGCCGCGCTCAAAGAACGTGAGGGCTCAAAAGATGGTGATTCGCTGCAGCACGCTGGGGAAAGTATCAGAAAGATGGTTCAAAAGATGAAGCGCTATGTGCTCCCTCCCCAGTTTGATTTTATTAACTTTGAAGAAATTGATCCAATTGCAATGTATTTCTTTGAATTTAAGTATGAATTTGATAAAGATGATTTATCATACATTTGGCAGAATCTTGCCCCACGAGATTACAAGAAGATTACATTCCAAGAAGCCAGTGTGTCCCACAGTTTACTTGGTAATGAATTGATTGATCACAAAAATCTAAAAGACAACCCCAACTTACGCTGGATGGTGTTCAAAGTCAAGCAGAAAGCAATCAAAGATTATTATGACCTCGTGCTACCACAAATCAAGGATGCAAGACCAGTTACAAATCTTGATAAACTTGAGACAGACAAGGACGATGAATACCTACAGTTCAACTGGCCATACGATTACCTTTCCTTCGTAGAACTAATTAAGCTAGAAGGCGATGTTCTTTACAAAAATGAAGAAGAACCAGAATGAAGTTTCTAAATAAAAAAGAACAAGTATTTGACATTCAGCTTACGCCCTATGGTAAGCATAAATTGGGTGCGGGAACTTTAAATCCAACTTATTATGCGTTTTTTGATGATAACGTTATCTACGATATTCGCTACACATCAGCATCTATAAATGAACCACAGAATGATGTTCATAAAAGAATTAAACAAGAGACGCAATATCTTGAGGGTCAGACAATATTTCGTCAAGTAATGAGCGGATCAATTGTACAAGGCGGTATTTTACAAGAAACCATTTATGAACAAGAAGAAAATTTATTAACATCTGATAGTTTTATCGGCGATGCAAGATTACTGGCAAAAGACACCAATGTTGCCCCAGCATGGAAAGTGGTTAGCCTTGAAAATCTGATTTCATCTTCTGCCCTTACAGATGTAAAAAATAAATCCAGAGTACCACAGATAAATATTACCGCCTCCTATATTCTTGACCGCGTGGAACCATCTCGTTTGAATGTAGGTTTAGATGATTTAAATGACCTTAACAACACCGGAATATTTTCTGATGATAGGCAAGTTAGGATTTTAGCTCAAAATCCTTTGGTATACCTTGAAGAGCTTAATACAGAGCTATTAACTGAGAATTTCAATATAGAAGTATTTGAAGTACAGAAAGGTTCCACAGAAGACGATTTTAGGAGACTATATTTTCAATCTAAGACACCTCAGATTGTAGATGGTATGCTCGTTTCTCCACAACCTCAAATTATAAATCAGACACTAACAACATCATCAGTAGAATATTATTTTTCAATCTTGCGAGATTCAGAGATAGATCCCAAGACGGCGTGCAAACATATTGAAACGTTTAATACAGAAAACTATTTAATAGACCTAGATTTTGATTGCTCAGATGCTGATGGTGAAGATGTGTACTTTGATATCTATGGCAGAGTTACGGAGTCAGAAATATGTCCCGATTGATGCTTGAAGGTGACACCACTGATAGGTTTGGTAGACTTTTCCCACAGCCTTTGATTCAAGAAATACGAGTGTTTGATGACGAAATTCAAGCAGATATAGTGTTGTTATTTGAGATAGGTCTTGAGGATGATTCAGAAGAATTTTTGGGCACACTTCAAGATTTTAGACTTTACTCGGGCTTTGAATTTTATAGTGATGATGACTACGCAATTAATATTTCTGATGATGGTTTTCAAATTTTAGACGATCAGCTTTACAATTCAGAAGGCGACCGATTTTTAAAAATTATGCTTACTCGTCGTTTTGATATCCCAGATCTTCGGCAACTGGCGGAGACCCAGGTGAGCGCCGACAACACACCCATTAGTGGATTATACATTTATTGTTGTACCACTATGAATTCCAACGAGTCTTCAGATTTAAGTTTTTCAGCAAATTTTACTAATATTGATCCCAGTGGTCGCTACAATGATATAGCGTATAAATCATCACCACTTTCTTATGAAAAAATATATGATGTGGACCTTTCGTCACGCCCACCGACAATGACACTGGATGTGTCTAAAAAGATTGTTTTTAGAGAAGCCGATGGAAATTTTCTTCCAAGGACTCCCCTACAATCACTAGATAGAATCTATAGAAAAACCGACAATGTATCCCATCAACAAGTTATACAAATTATAAACCCGATTATTTCACCTTTTGTGGGCTCAATAGCAGAAGCTGATAGGGTTTCCTCTACTTTATCAAAATTTTCAAATGATGCCTCTCTTTTGATTGAACTTAAAAAAGATATAAATTCATTTTCTAATAAAAGTTCCGCCACCACAATAGGACAGCTTTATGGAGATCTTGTTGACGCAGTTTCAACTATAGAAAACTTACTTCAATTTGAAGGCATTGTAAATAAACGGTTAGAGACCAGCAACAAAATAAAAGACAGAAGAACCGAAGCAGCGCTGGTGTCCTCTACAACGAATTTAAATACAAGAAATACAAAACACCTACAGGCACAGTTTGGCAACCTCGCCGAGAAAAGTTATTTTGCTACCCCACTGGTTTATAGAAATCTTGTAACCAACGTCCCCCCAGAAGAGTTTGATTCTCAGGCAAACGCATGGATTGCGGGGAATGCATATTTTTTCTTTGATTTTGAAAAAGCTTTAAATTATCGCTCATTTATTAGTAGGATATTTAATCCATATAATATTTTAGAACTGTTTGGCAACAACAGCCTTAATCACCTATATGCAGTTAAACGAGTAAATTGTTTAATACAGAGCGACAGCGGAGATAAAGAAATTCAATTTGAAGATAGGTCAGAAACATTTGATGAAGAATATGGAAACTTTAAACGTGTTGCGATAAACCGCTCCGGCGCCGATGCGCCCTATCAGGGTACCTATGCTGGACTCTACAGCGGAACAGAAAAATATACGTTTATAGAAAATTTTTGTGAAAGAGCTTTTGACACTGGCGCAAGCATAGGGGGGTATAGACTCAGGGCATATGAGTTAGACTATTTAAAACATTACGATTATGTAAATGATGATGAAGATATGACAATTACTGTTGAAATTCGTGATCAAACTGTGCTATTTTATGAGAATCAAGTAAGATCCCCAATGTTTATTTTATCTAATAAATTACAACAGTATTTAACTTTTGCAAATCAATTCTGTAGCTATAATAACATCGATGGCAGATTTAACGATTTTTTCCAAGAAGCGGTGCAGGCAGAATTTGAACAACCTTATCCTTGGGAACAGGGACCTCTAATGTATTATTCAATTTTGGCTTTATATTTATCCTCTTGGGAAAATGGAGAACGCCGCTTTGATGGCGCCGGTCTGGATTTGGATTCAATCAAAGAAGCGGCTCAGGCAGAATCATTACGAATTTCTCCATCAAATGGCAACCTAGACTCGCTTGAATCTTTTGTTAATCGTTTTCAAGACTTTTACGATGATGTGATTGAAATTGGAGGGGAACTAGATGGCAACTCAACAATTTATGATACAACAACCCGCACGGACGATAACAGGCCATTACTTTATGGCGAAAACCGCAACGAAAGAATAGTTTCTGAGACCTATCGATCCGGTGGACCTGCCGGTGTGCCAGTTGATGTGGACCTGAAAGTTGTTAATGCGCCGTATTATGAAATAGACTACTTAATGCCAAGCACTTTTTCAAGAACAGCCGACTTTGATGTAGTGAGTTATACTGATTTTCTGGAGCTATTTCCTTTTTTCCACGTAGAACAACTTACGGTAAATGTTAAAGTAGAATCTGTAGTTGAGTTTACTAACGGCACGGTTCAAATTGATCAATATAATCTTGAAGGTGAGGAGGGAAGTCTTGAGTCCGTAATGCCGCTTATTGAATTGATCACCGATATAATGACTGGAGACGAAACATTCTACTATCCCCCTGGTAATACAGCATACGAAGAAAAAGTAGAGTCTCTTTATGATAATTTTCACAAAACTGTTTTTGATAACGTTGTTCGTGAACTTAAAACTTTTGATAATTCTACTTCACCTCGCCAAGCGTGGAATGAAAAGTGGAATGTGATGCGAGATAACGCTAATGAATTGGCTGCTGTTATGTGTGATGAAAGAATAATAAGAAGAAGATATATCGGCAGCTATGCCGGTCAGGATTTCGGCGGTCTCACTGTAGATAAAGCATACAAGAGAATTACATTCTCCCTAAGCCGGCGTAAATTAGAAGAATATTTTGGACTTATGTTAATTAATTATTGGAACTATTCTTATTATTATGGAGATCCAGATAGCACATCTGAAGGTTCAACCACCCGCGCCCCAGTTAGATTAAAAGCTTTCTTGGAGATATTCACCCTAGGAGCAGATATTTAAAATGGCAAAAAAGATTTCAAAAAAAAATTTCAAAGGTATCACATTGGGTATTTATGATTTAGAATTAGATTTTTTGGAGCAGCAAGACAGGCAAACTCTTGGAGAGTTTTCAATAACTGTGGCTGACTTTAGACAAGATTTTACATTTAAACAAAAGGTGACTGACATCGAGCAAATTTCAAATCCAAATATTGTTGAAAAAATATTGATAGATAAAAAAGCAATCAAAATAGCTGATAAATTTTCTGAGATAGACGATCCAATTTTTGATTTTGATGATGCGATTGAACTAAACTTGGCTCAGAAACAAAAAGATTCAAAAAAAATAAAAAACATAGTTACTCGCGTAAAGCTTACTCCTAAGTCTGCGAACAAAAAGAGGTATTGATAAGTGGCTGATTACGAAATTAAAATTAACCCCGGTGTTTTGCCATATTTGGCAAACCATTTTCAGTCTGTTTTTATTGAAGGCAAATTAGCAAATTTTATAAAAAGTATCACAAAGGGCGACGCAGAAAGATTTTATGATACTTACGATTTTAATTTTGATAAGCTAACCGATCAACAAAGAGAAGCATTACTGTTTTGCATCACTAAACTGATAACAGAAGACAGAAATGAAAATGAAATTAGAGAATATTATACTTTTGAAGATTTTGAAGTCACAAGAAATTTAACGGGGGATAGGGTGGGCTACCTTGATTATGATCCATCTGAGATTGATTTTTTACGGCAACGCTATGGTCCCGTGCCTCCTCAATTACAGATTACTTTAGAAGTGGTTCAGGACACAAGAATCCCTTCGCAAGCGTTTATTGAAAATTTACCAATCTCTTACGATACTCTGTCGTCTTTGGGAGAAGTGACCCAAGAGCAACTCACTGTTTCAGCAGTAACAGGTTCAGCTACAGGACTAATTACAGAGGAAACTGAAACTGTTACTGACGTTGGTGGATTATCTGGCGCTGGTAGAGATAGAGCAATAGAAAACACAGGCGCGTCTGTCGGCGGCGGAAGCGCTACAACTGTGAGAACAAGCGGATATTAATATGAGCATTAAGAATACAAGAATAATCGATTTAAATTTGTTTTCAGGCTCTTCAGAGTCATTAAGACAAGTTGCTAGAGGCTATTACGGTGATCTTGGTGGAAATGGTGACATCTCTTTTGAAGAAGCGAACATGGTGTCAAATATAAATGGAGTCTTATCCGTAACAGAAACAGAAACAGATTTATCAACAACAAGCATATTGCCAAGAATTAGATATGCGAGTAGGCTATTTGTTGATGAGTCTATTGATTTTCTCTCTGATCAAGATTGGAAAACATTTATTATCGGCGGCTCTTATGGTAACTCAACGTACACTGGGCTGTATAATGATGCGGTATATTCTGATCATGCTAACACATCCTCATTGCCATATACACCAAGAGAAATAGTAAATATTTCAGAAGACGTTCTTTCGCCATCGCTATCTTTAACAACAGAATATTATAATTATTACCCAAGGTTTCAATTAGAAGTGGCTGGACTAGACAGTGCCCTTCAAGCCCCAAATTATTATATGCTAGAAAGCTCATCTTACCTTGTGCCAAGTTATAATAGTGAAATTGTTCAATCTAAATACCAATATTCAAATTTAGATGATTTTTTGACCGATGGATATGTCAACTCTGATAAGATTATGAATACAGATTTGGAAAACATTTTTATTCTTGATGGTGATAACCTTCAAGAAAACAATGGAATAAGAAGAGACACAGCAGATTTATTAGAGCACGGAGATTTTGATAGTGATTTATCTTCGTTATACTCGCTAATGCCATTTGGAAATAAACTAGAGTTGACAGCAGACCTATTAAATACTCCCAATGATTTTAGAACCATAATTGAAGATAATAACTTTGAAGTAAAATTTGTAAAATTATTAAAAGAAATATTCCAAGGCGAATCAAGACTATCAACTTCAACAATAAATTTTGCAGTGAATACACAAGCAGAAACCAGCACAGGTATATTGACTGGCTCCCTTCAAACCACCACAACGATACCTGTTAGAATAGTGGACGCCCCTACTATGTTGTTATATTCTTATAGAAACCCTCTATCTGAAACTGACAATATTACTATATTTAATTCTAGCTCATATAAAGAACAAGTTGATTATGCGATGGATACGACAGGCATTTATCGTTATGAAAATACTGATGCTAGCTTGTCAACTCTAAACGATTTTGTAAATGAAATTAAAAGCAAATTTAATGGCAGCGAAGGCTCTACGCCGATAAACACATATCCACTTCAAACATTTCTAAATGAAGCAAACACCCCAAAGTACCATGAGACGGTGGCTTTTAGAATAGAGAAAATAGGAGGCTCGCCAACAGGTGATTCAAGAACACAAAATACAATCCAGAACATTTGGTTCTACAACAACGATCAAGCCATAGCCTATCTTGACACTCAAGTAAAATACGACACAGACTATACATACAATGTGTACAAGTATGACATTGTGCAAGGATATAAATACCAATTGTCTGATGTTGTCACGACTAGACAAATCGCAACTGAAAGTTCCGGGGACAGCACGGTTTACTGTCTTGAATTTTATAACCCGTTTACGAACGATACTAGCCCACAATTATTACAAGAAGGGCGCTCAAATGTAATAACGGAAACACAGCCCATCATTGATGCGTTTTTGGCGCTTTCATCAAGTGTCTCTATGAGGCAGTCTGAACTTCTCAACACAGAATCTGACATAAACGATGTGTTTGACAACACAACTAATGGTCTTGACTACATCTATGGCTATGACCGCGAATTTATAGATGGATTTGATAATGACCCCGAATCATTACAAATTCATTTTAGTCCAGACGTGGTGGTGCTCATAGGCACATATTTTCTTTTACTAGAACTTTTTAATTTACAGGCAACAAATTTAGCACTTTTAGAAGACCAATATGAAGCGGCACTACCAGAGTATGAAGAATTGTTGGATTTAAGAAGTCTTAATTTACAAAATGACCTAACAGGTAGCTCACAAACAACCACAATTTATCCATATTTGGCTGATTTCAATACAACCATTGAACCATCTGTTAAGATTATAGAGATACCAATAGAACAAAAGCGTATGCGGATTGTAGATCACCCACCGAACGATCTTGTTGTAACACCGCATCACCTACTTGATCAAACAAATAGATTGGCTTTCTATTGTAAATATGACACATTCTCTATGAACTCTGTTACATATCCGCCAACATTAACGACACGAGATACACAAAACAAATCTGCCTATTTGGGCGGGCATGATTTTGTTAATGTTTCAGAACAAACACAAGAATCGGTTTCAAGAGCCCGATTTATAGAGGTGTATCGAACAACAACGAAACCAACAGATTATGAAGATTTATCTGGACATCTTAGAACAACCATCGATTTACTTCAATCAAATGGTGATATTGTAACCGATCATTTTTTCACTGAGAGGGTTAGGGAGAATGTAATCTATTACTATGCTTTCCGTGCCATTAATGAAAATCGTGTCTCGGGACAGTTTTCTCCGGTAATTGAATCAGAATTAATCAACGATGGAGGATATGTATATGGTAGATTTGAGCAGTATTCTGAGGAAGATTTACAGGTTTCCGCCCCGCGCGAACCATTGTCTGCTTTTAAGAAGCTTTTGAATATTGTTCCAAATGTACAACATTTAGAGCTTGACACTAGCGCAGTTAATTTTGATAATTCTTCTTCAACAGAAATTGACAACGTTACAATTGGCGCCTCAAATGTGGTTGACCCACTATTTAATACCGATTCAGACAGGTATTTTAAAATTCGTTTGACATCAAAGAAGACTGGCAGAAAACTAGATATAAACATCGGCTTCAAAAAGGAAGTGCGTAAATAACTTTAAGCCACTATTTATGTGAGAGAGGAAAATAAATGGGATTTTTAGATAACTCTGGCGATATTATTCTTGACGCCGTATTAACAGATTTGGGAAGAAAACGTATGGCAGATGGTGATTTTAGAATTACCAAGTTTGCACTCGGCGATGATGAAATTGATTATTCGCTGTATAACCCCAACCATACTTCAGGCTCAGCATACTACGATCTTGAAATTCTTCAGTCTCCAATTATGGAAGCCCCAACCAGAGTGCCTAGTGCAATTAAGTATGGACTGCTAAGCATCACCAGAACTGATTTGGTTTACATGCCAACCCTACAAATAAATGAAAAACTAGAGGGCAAATCACTTGTTAAAGAGGGTGGCGTTTATTATCTTGCCGCCAACTCAGCAACTCACGAAAATCTTCTCTCCAACAATACCAATAAATCTAATCGTTTCTTGCAGCCCAATACCAATAGTCCAACTTTTGCTATAGTTGTTGAGACTGGTATTGAAGATTCAAACCGACAGGCAACTCTTGAAAATAGAAATGCATCAATTGTTCAGACAGGGCTTCTTGATCTAAACTTTGAAGTTAAGTTTGACAATAGATTTATCGCTGGTCCTCGCACACTTGTCGGCGGAAAGTTGGCAAATGATTCAGACAACAACCTTCAAATGCGCCTTGATACATTTGCTGTACAAAGCGGCGTCTCTTCGCTCGATTTCATTGAAAACTATTCAACTGCGATGGCGAGAGGAATTCCAAATGAAGTTGCCCGAAGAGGTAACTCAGCGACTGGTAAAAACTTTTCCCAATTTGAAGGTCCTCGCGGAGCGGTTACCGCATTAACTTTTAGCCCAAGTCTTGAAATTAATGCGGAGGGAACTGCAGCCCCAAGTTTTTATAAGCTATATGGCAGGACTGCTCAGGCGGCTACTGGTTTGGGACTGGGCGGATCCAGCACTTATGATGTTATTGATACGACAGTTTATGTGCAAGGTATGTCAAGTGGGGCACAATTACAGATTCCATTAAGAATAATTAGATTAGCGAGCTAACGGAGAACTAAATGCCTATCAATTACGAGCCAATAAATGGTCAAACAGACGTAGCGACTACAAGAACATTACTTCATGAGGTCATTCCACTTACTGGTACACTTGTAAGTGGCACATACGGCACCTTTCCTAGTGATGAAAATATAAAAAATTACTCTCACGGTATGTTTCAGTCGGTCTATGATTACCCCTTTTTAAGCTCTTCAGCAAATCATATTTTTGATATTACTGTTGGCTATGACGAGACCTCACCCAGATCTGGTTCAACAAGCACCCAGAATGCTAAAAAGATTAACATGTATAATCAGTTTTCGCAGGTCTTACTTGGCTACACTGGCTCGACTAACAAAGTTAGGGTTTTTGAAAGTGACTTAACACTTGATGAGACAAACGCAATGAAAGAGGTTTTCTTTGTTAACTTTTCTCGTTTGTTATCAAAAGATCAAATTAAGAAGGGCTCTTTCCAAATTACCCTTATGACAGGTTCTTATGGTAGTGATACCCAAGCAGGCTCAGTTACCTATGCTGATTCACTTGCTACCGAAACCCAAAACACGTTAAATACAGTCGGAGGAGACTATGGTGTCTTGCTTGACACAACTAACAACTTGACTGGCGGTATTGTTTTCTATCAATCTGGTATTGCAATCTTAACCGCGTCTGCATTCAGTGGTAGCTCCGCTGCCCACCCAGGTGTGCCCACTCCAACTTTCTATTCTGATGGCACAACTAACTGGAGTACAGTTGATGAACTTCTTACTGGTTCTAGTATATCTGGTGCTTGCGATGCCCTACGTCACAGAATTAGTAACATACAATTTAACAACACAACTGAAATAAATTCTAAAATTTACTTCTGTCGCGCCCCACATAATAAGTTTAACTACTCCAGTAATCCAACTTATCTTTCTGGTGGAGCCATTAGAGTTAAGAATAATACACGCTCAAACCCGCCCGTTGCTTATATTACGACCATTGGTCTATATAACTCATCGAACGAACTTCTTGGAGTAGCAAAGCTTTCCGAGCCACTACGCAAGGATCCTACGAACGAGCTAACTCTCCGCGTCAGGCTAGACTACTAAGGAGGGCGAGATGTCCCTCAAGAAGTTTGGACGAAGCGATGTGATAAGAAATGCAATGAGGGCATTCCCTCATAACACATTTTTTATCTATTCATCTTCAGTTTATTATGATCAAAGACCGATAGAGCAAGGACAATTTAGTTCTGACATATTATCTGCTTCTGGTGGAATCAGTCTATTTGAATATAACGTTGATCGTGTTGGGGAACTCACTTGGTCTGATAGAACAGATGACACAAGTTGGGACAGCAGTGCTGGCACAAATAGATTAATTACTCCATATGTAATTAAATCAAGCACTAGGCAATACCTCAAAGCAGCGCAAAGGTCTAGAGCCATAACAGAAGGAGCAAACTTTTCTATTACCGCCTCCGGTCCTATGCAGCACGTATCAGATGATTATATAAGTGCCGACCCAGGATCAGTGCTAACTGGCTCATCATATGTTATGTCAGCTTCAATTACTAGAGAGTTAATGACAATTGCAGGCGACACTGGCTCAATATCCACCAGAGCCCAGCCTGTAAATAGGCACTATTATGGACTTCGCAATTCACTTAACTTTTACGGCACACGGTCACCACACTACTTTGTTAATTTTTCAGCGTCAAATCTTGGAAGCTGGAATAAAGATGAGCAAACAATCAACCTAGTATCAATACCAAAAATATTTTATGGTTCTCGCATCAAGCCCGGCAGTATGTCAATGAAGTTCTTTGTTACGGGAACACTGGTTGGCGAACTTAAAGATGAAAAATATAATGGTGAATTAATACAAGTGGGACCAGAGGGATCAACCGGGTCTGGTTCTGTGGCGGGTGTTGCAATGTATGAAGAGGGCTTTGTTCTTCTTACAGGTAGCTGGGCTTTATCTCCTGCCTCTATTAGTTTAAGATCAGGCTTGGCAGATGTTAATCCATCCTGGCTATATTTTGCTGCAGGTGCCAACGATGGCATAGTAAACGAAACTGGCAATGTTAGTGCTTCTTATGGTTCAGCGTCTTTTGATATGTCTTTTAAAGGGCATACGGAAACACAAGTTCTTACAATGTACGCCCATGCTCGCAGAGGCGAAGTTAACTTCTCTAACAACCCAACATTCCTTGATTACGAGGATGCGCAATATAAAATTTATCAAACATCATCGAATGTATACCAAGAAAAAGATACAATTAGAATCAAAAACACTGTTTCATCCAGTTACGCAGGCTTTGATGCACCCTTTGAGCGGCAAGTATATGTGTCACGAGTTGCTATCTATGACGATGATAAGAAGCTTATTGGGGTTGCAACACTTTCAAATCCAATTCTTAAAAAAGAAGCACAAGATTTATCATTCAAATTAAAGTTGGATATTTGATGAAACCTTTTGTTATTGTGTCGCCTTGGTTCACTAAAATGATGTCAATCGTAATAGATGTATATGCTATTACGATTTTTCCATTTATTATTTCTAAAGAGCCAATGGATGAGCAGACATTAAATCATGAAACTATACATATTAGACAACAACTAGAATTGTTGGTTATTGGTTTTTATTTATTATACGCTGTATATTACTTAATTGGGCTAGCAAAATATAAAGATAAACAAAGAGCTTACTTTATGATACCATTTGAGCAAGAAGCCTACACTAATGACCAAAACTTGGATTATCTTAAAACAAGAAAGGCATATAGTTGGCGAAGGTTTAAGGTTTGATTTTAGGTATAGACGTATCAACAAGTATTACAGGTTTTGCGATAGTCAGTAACGATGGCAAGATTGTGTTATCTGAGGCTTGTGATTTAAGGAAGTATAAAGATTTTTTTTCTAAGTGTCTCGCGATAAGAGAACATATTCTTGACATTTGCGACAAGCATTGCGCTTTGTTAAACGGACAGGGAATCGAGCATATTTACGTTGAGCAGCCGTTCACATTCTTTAACTCTGGCGGCTCTTCTGGTAAGACCATGGCAGCACTACAGCGATTTAATGGTGTGGTGTCTTGGATGGTCTATGAGTGTTTTGAGATTGAACCGCAGTATCTCGGAGCCACACAAGCACGAAAGCTCGTAGGTATCAAGGTGCCCCGAGGACAGAAAGCCAAGAAGGTCGTGATGGAACATCTACTCGCGACTGATCCAGACTTCAAGATTGAGTATACCCATCGCGGCAACCCCAAGCCGCAAGAGTTTGATAGAGCGGACGCTATTGTTATCGCGAGAGCAGGGATCCAAGATCTAAAAAACAAATCGCTTGCCGAAGAGTGATCGTCGTGTTACCTTACAGGTATGAACAAAACAATCGCCAAGAGCATTCTCCATGAAACGCTTGGAGGATACTGGGACAAGGGCTCCGAACTTCTTTTCTCGTGCCCTTCGTGCGGTCATCACAAACGCAAGTTCTCTATTAACTTGGACAAAAATGTGTTTAAGTGTTGGATTTGTGATTATCATGGTCGTAATATTAGGCGGGTTGTTAGACGTTATGGTTCGTTTACACAACTACAGAAATGGGACCAAATTACAGACCGATCAGATATATCGAAATTTGATGACCTTTTTAGTGACGAGATCGGTCGAGAGATCGAAGAGAAACTTGAACTCCCGCAGGAATTTGTAAGCCTCGCAAACAAGACACTGCCGCTGTCAGCGAACCGCCCGTTGCGATATCTTGCCGATCGGAGCATAACAAGAGAAGATATCCAGCGATGGAAGATTGGTTTTTGTTATGATGGTGAGTACGGAGGAAGAATTATTGTCCCGTCATTTGGGACTTCTGGCTATCCTAATTATTTTATTGCTCGCTCATATGTTGGACACGGAATGAAATATAAAAACCCACGATCATCCAAGAACGTGGTGTTCAATGATCTATTTACCAATTGGAACGACGACCTTGTAATTGTCGAAGGAGTATTTGATGCAATTAACGCAGGAAACGCTGTGCCTATCTTGGGGTCTACACTACGGACAGACTCCGACTTATTACGAAAGATTGTACGAAATGACACCCCGTGCTACATCGCCCTCGATCCCGACGCGGCTGATAAAGAGCGCCGCATCATTCAGACACTTTTGCGTTACGATGTTGAACTTCGCAAAATTGACGTGAGTGGGTACGAAGACGTGGGTGCAATGCCGAAAGATACTTTTGAGCAGCGCAAGAAGTCTGCTAAAGTTGTTGACAGAGATAGCTATCTTCTGTTAGACTTACTATCGGCAGTATAAGGAGGCAACGTGGGCGAAGAGGTAAAAGACTACATCAACAATGTTTTGGATGAACGCCGCCAAGAGTTTGGCGGCAAAGCTGTGTGTCCTTTTGCTGCGCCTGAGCTTAGGGCAAATAAGCTGATGGTTGCGACCGTGGGTCAACACGGGCTTACTGATCTTATAGACGAATTCAAAAAGTCTGATTACGAGAGCGCATTGTTTATAATTGAAGAAGACATACCTGCAAAGCAAACAAAAAAGTTTCAATACTTTGTAAATTTGCTGCTTAGTGAGCGCGGGTTGACCGACTACAAAAACATTTGTTTTAACCCCAACGATGATGTAGATATTGAGGGGTATAACCCAAGGTCCCACGCTCCATATTTTATGGTCAATATAGCAAATAAGAAGGTGTTATCAAAAGCTCATCGCGCCCTTAAGAAAACAAATTATTATGACAAGCTACCAGACAAGTATAGAAAGTTCCTCAATCTTAAAGATAAGTGAACTATTTATTGTGATTTTGGAAGGATATCGCTGATGAAACACACTTTTACCAAAGAACAGGTAAGAACAATTATCGTTGAGGAGCTTCAAGCAGATCTTCTCATTGAGAATACCACTAGGCGGATTCTTGAAGAGGGTGCCCTTGATACAATAAAAAATCTAAAGAGCAAATACTTTCCAAATAAAAGTGATGAAGAAGTTGAAGAAGAGTTAGAAGAGATAGTAGAGAATCCAGAAACACTTAATAAAATGCCAAGACCCAAAAGAATTGGAATTCTATTTTTGGCAGGTATGTTAGGTGGATTCTTAACACAAGCTGCTTTTGATTATGAGAAGCTAAGTTCTGAAGCAGCAGCAGATGCCAATAGAATAACCTCTTCAGTTAGTGCTGGCGCTGAGAGATCACGAGATGTCCAAAACTTTATGCAAATGGCTGCTGCCGAAGCGGAAGGCGGAGCCGCAACAACCCCAGATGAGGTAGATGCAGCAATTAAACAAATCATCAGAGACTACAGACAATCAATAGATGCAGCCCCCATTGCACCCGGTCGTGGACTATTCATTGATGGCGATCCAAGAAAAGGAATGCTGTCAGGATTTGCTTATGTGCCCGCTTCTTCAATCCCAGACGATGCGATTATGCCTTTTATGGGTATCTCAAAGAAAGATTATGAAACACTATTGAGAGCAACGTATCTGAGCGGAGAAGGTGGAGATCAAAGACTAGAAGATTTGGTTATGGGACAAGGCAAGAGAGGCTCATCGGGCTTTTGGGCTTATGACAACAACACCTTTTTTCAAGGCGTGCAGGCAGGCTCCTCCTATGCTATGCTGCCCCTTGAGTGGTCCGTTGCTCATGGGCTCTTAAAAAAGAGAAAGAGCAAAGGTCGCCTGTAATCACTTGACAAATCGCCCTGTATGCGTTATATTATAAGTATAGGAGATAGTCATGTTTAAGTTTAATCTCAAGACCTTTGTCGAGTGCGCCGTCGTTGGCGCTGGTTTTATAGTCGGAATGGCTATCTACAATCTTTGTTTCTAATCTGGAGATAACATGGACAAGCTTTTTAATGTGCTTGCTACTGCAACAATTTTAGTTGCTTTTTATTTTGTTGGATATTCTATTACCATGATTATATACACGGAGTTTTTTCAAGAACCAGCCCCTACACAAACCATAACGATTGAAGAACTTGTTAGGGCTTATGAAACAGAATTCCCAGCCGCGACACCTTGGGAGACTTGTGAACAGGAGACTGAATGAAGATCGCACACATTGCTGATACTCACATTAAGAATCTGAAGTATCACGAAGATTACCGCGCCTGCTTTGAGCAGATGTATGAGATCTTGCGACAGCAAGAAGTAGACTACATTGTTCACTGCGGTGACATTGCTCACACCAAGACACAGATCTCACCAGAGTTTGTTGAGATGGCGTCTGGCTTTTTTGGCAGCTTAGCCAGCATCGCACCGACATATATTATTCTTGGCAACCACGACGGCAACTTAAAAAACAGCAGCCGTCAAGATGCTATTACGCCTATTGTACAGGCTCTTGATAATTCCGCAATTCATCTGTTAAAGAATGCAGGCGAAGTTGTTGTTGATGATCTGTTGACACTAAATGTCCTCTCTGTCTTTGACCGAGACAATTGGATAGACCCAGGTGATCCAAGCAAGATAAACATTGCACTCTATCACGGCTCTATCTCCAACTGCCAGACAGATGCTGGATGGACTATGGAACACGGCGAAGATAATCTCTCTATCTTTGAAGAGTTTGACTTTGCTATGCTTGGTGATATTCACAAGCGACAGTTCTTGGACAAGGAGCAGCGTGTTTACTACGCAGGCTCTACTATTCAGCAAAACCACGGTGAAGAAGACAATAAGGGATTCTCTGTCTGGACAATCAATTCTAAAGACGATTGGTCCATTGAGCATTTTACTCTACAAAATCCACGACCGTTTATTACTGTAGAATTGACACGTACCGGCAAGATCCCACGCAGAGCCACCGTGCCAGCAACTGCTAGGCTACGTTTAGTTAGTGATAATAACCTAGCCCTTGATGTAATGCGTAAGGCAGTAGATGTCGCAAAGCACAAGTTTAAGCCAGAGTCTATCTCATTCCTTAATCGCGCAGCAGGTAAGCGCGGTGATGTTGAAGAGTTGACTGACGGTCTTGGTATGCAAAACTTGCGAGACCCAGAGGTACAGCAGGAGTTGATCTCCGAGTATCTCAAGGACTATCAGGTCAAGCCCGATACCCTATCCACAATCTACGAGTTGAATTCAAAGTATAATCAACAGGTTGAGGCAAAGGAAGACATTTCGCGAAACATTAATTGGGCTCTTACTAGTTTTGAATGGTCTAATCTATTCAACTATGGTGAGGACAATTCAATTAATTTCCAAAATATCAATGGTATCACGGGCATCTTTGGTAAGAACTTTTCAGGCAAGTCTTCTGTCATTGACGCCATTCTGTTCACGATGTTTAATACCACGTCAAAGAACGAGCGCAAGAACGTTAATGTTGTAAACCAGAACCGTGACTGGGGTGAAGGCAAGTTGGTCATTACGATTGACGACAAGACCTACACAATTCACCGGAAGGTCACCAAGTATGTGAAGAAGGGCAAGGAAGGCGAGAGTATTGAAGCAAAGACCGAATTAGATTTTTCTGTTTATGACGCTGTACTTGACGAAACTACATCGCTCAACGGCACTACCCGTAATCAGACCGACGCGAATATTCGTCGTCAGTTTGGCTCTATCGATGACTTTCTTATCTCATCTATGTCTTCGCAGCATGGCGCTCTTGACTTCATCAACGAGGGCTCAACCAAGCGTAAGGAGATTATTGCCAAGTTCTTAGACCTTCAGTTCTTTGACAAGAAGTTTAAGTTTGCAAAAGAGGACTCTATTTCGTCCAAGGCGCTTGTAAAAAAGCTAGAAGGGCGAGACTATAAAAAAGAAATTTTGCAAGCACAAGAAGCATTTGAGGGCTTTAAAAAGGCTATTTCTGCACTAGAGGCAGAGGAAAAACTGCTGGAATCCACATTGGACTTTCATAGGGCTGGTATAGACGCCGCTGCGCACAAGATTTCAGATATTCCAACAGACGCAATTGATATCTTGACAGTTGAGTCCGAGATCAAAAAAACAAAAAATCAAATCATTTCTTTGTCAGATTCTGTCATTGAAGCGTCCGAGACACTACTTACGGAACAAGAGCGTCACGATAAGATTGTAAGCCTGATGAACACATTAGATTACAGCGATCTTTCGGATTCTCTTGTAACCATTGAAGAAGCTGAACAAAAGCTGGCAGGCTTTACAGCTAGTTTGGAGATCGCAACCGAGAAGAAAAAATTACTTGAAGATATACCCTGCGGCTCCTCTTACCCTGCTTGTAAATTCATTCGTGACGCCCACGTTGCTTCGGCAACGATTCCAGAAGTGGAATCAAACATCACGCAACTGGAACAGGTCCTTGGCAACCTCAATCCCGAGATTGTACGAGATCACCTAAGCAAGTACGCAAAGCTTGAAACAAAGCGTGTGGAAACCAGCAATCTTATTAAAGATGCTGAGCTTTTGGTTGAGAGAAATAGAGGCGCCCTTAGCCGTCTAAACACAAGGATGGAAGAGCTAAATAGCGAGAGGGTCAAGTACAACGACAACAAAGAAGCAATTGAAAATCTAGAAAAACTATTAAAGGAAAAAGAAACACATGCCAAAGAAATCAAATCACTTGAGACAAAAAATAAATCGAATAACCAGAAGAAGATTGATCTTTACAAATCACTTGGCTCAGAAGAGCAGCGAGTCCAAAGCCTCCAAGAAGGACGACTAGAGTTTGAGACAATCCAGACGGAGTATGCAGCGTATGACTTATTCCTGCGCTGTATGCATCCGAATGGAATTGCTTACGACATCATCAAGCAGAAGCTACCAGTAATCAACGAAGAGATTGCAAAGATTCTATCAAACGTCGTAGACTTTGAGATTTTCTTTGAGACATCTGGTAACAAGTTTGACATTTTTATCAAGCACCCCAAGCACGATGCCCGACCTATTGAGATGGCATCAGGCGCAGAGAAGTCTATGGCTGCTATGGCTATTCGTCTTGCTTTGCTCTCCGTGTCTTCTTTACCCAAGGGTGATGTGTTTGTGCTTGATGAGCCCGGCACTGCTTTGGACGAAGAGAATATGGCAGGATTTATTCGGATCTTGGAACTAATTAAGGTGTATTTCAAGAACGTCTTGTTGATTTCTCACCTTGATTCTCTCAAGGATTGCGTAGATATGCAGATTGTGATTGAGAAAGAAGCAGGTTTTGCAAAGGTAAATCAATAATGAAAATCACAAAGACTAGACTAAGACAGATCATCAAGGAAGAACTCGGAAGAATTCTTAATGAAGAAGAACAAAGCCCAGAAGTAGCAGAAATTGTAGATGAGATTCGTTTGGCTAGCACAGAAGAAGATTTTAAAACAATTGATTCTAAGATTCGAGGCGCCGCACTATATGCCCACGAAAGATCTTTTCTATTCAACAGTCTTGGTGATAAAAAAGAAGAATTAGGATTAACCCCATATACAGGTGCTCCACTCGGACACAAATACGGACCAAAGGTAAATCAATGAGTAAAGACGACGAGTTTGGCTTTTTGCCCCCAGCAGAAGCACCCCCATCATTCAACCAAGAAAAGGACCACTTCCACGAAGAAGTAGAAGCGGAAGACTTTGGTATGGTTGAGGACTTCGGATTACAGATGGAATACTCTGACGAAGATATGCTACCCGAGAACACAGCCCCATCATCTTTGAATGTGGGCTTTGTTGGTGTTGGTGGCGGCGGCAACAAGATGGCAAACGCTATGATTGAGTTGGGCTTTAACAAGACCCTATTGGTCAACAGCACAGGCAAGGACATTCCAAAGAATGTAGAGGAAGAACACGTCGTTCTTATTCCTGATAGCGACGGCATCGGCAAGAACATTGCCTACGGCAAGGAAGTCCTAACACAGAACGGCGCTATTGTAGAAGACGCCCTACGCATCAAGTTTGGCAAGGTTGACTGGCTGTTCGTGATGGCAGGCGGTGGTGGTGGCACTGGTTCGTCCGTAGTTGCTCTACAGCCTGTGTTTGAGCGCTACCTACAATCTGTTCAGGCAAGCGGTAAGGTTGTTTACATTGTCTCTTGGCCAACAGCACAGGAGAATCTTAACCCTACAATCGCCCGTAACGCCCTGTCGCTGCTCAATGATGTCACACCATACCCACACATCGTTGTAGATAACGAGCGCTCTACACGCCTCCTACGCGGTCGTATCGGTATGCTTGGTATGTATCCAGTAGCAAATACCCAGTTCTCAAAGATCTTCGCACAGATACTGAAGCTATCTACCGAGGATTCTCCCATACAATCTTTTGATTCAAAAGACTTGGAGACTTGCTTTGGCAAGGACGGTCGCGCTTTCATCGGCTCTACGATGATCAAAGACCCCAACACTGGCAAACTCGGCACAACCATTATGCACAACTGTATGAACCGCTCTGCTTGTCCTCCACCCAAGGGTAAGGCGGCAGCAGGCTCTCTTATTCTTGTAGCAAGCGAAGAGATGGTTGCTGACCCTCGCGTGTCCAAACACCTTGAATCTGCGATTGCTTATGTTGGCGGTCGCTGCGAGACACTTTTCTCTGGGGTTTATGTCCGAAAGAATGTCCCTGGACTGATTGCGATACTAAGTATGAATGGTA
>CAACVD010000002.1_pt1 | contig 98518 bp, 102 predicted proteins | sample 2381771 | NCBI WGS metagenome assembly CAACVD01 (sample SAMEA5211965, study PRJEB30684) | marine metagenome | biome: Marine; feature: Epipelagic; material: Water | collected 2015-10-15 | depth 15 m
GTTGCATGGGGGCGTGTCAAACGATGCGTCCCCTACACAAAATAGTTTAAATACATGTATGCGTAAGTACATCTGGCGACATGATGAAATACCCTACAGTCAACAGTTCATGGAAATTGCTCCTAAACTGCGTGATGAATTCGTAGATGCTCATCCTGAGATACTTGATCAAAGTCTAACCCGTGCCAAACAAGACGAGCATAAGATTTGGCATGACATAAATGGTTGGACACCGTTGGGCATACTCTACAAAAAGCAATGGGCAGATGATGAACAGTTGATCAAAAATGCCTATCCTACAGCACACAAACTGGTAAAGATGTTTGGCGATGACTGTAATGTAGCCACCTACAGTTTGATGAAACCCAATGCACGTATTCCTTTGCACAACGGAGATGAAGAAAACCGTTATTGCAAATACATAAGATGTCACATACCTTTGATTGTACCTGACGGTGATATGGGTCTGTGGGTAATGGGTCAAACCATAGGTTGGAGAAACGGTGTATTTGGATTTGACAACTCAGGAGTACACGTTGCTTGGAACCGTGCACCTAAGAATAGATTGGTTTTTATCATTGATCTACATCGTAGCACACTGGGAATTCCTGCCAACAAACACTATAGAAGCAAGTATGACTATTGGGAATACACCAAGTTATGTACCGCCGCAGTGTTTAGAACTGTGGTAAATATGTTTAACAAGGAGATACTTTATGGCAAAAGAAGCAGATAACAAAGGCATGATCAAACCGGGCGAGTTTACAGGTCAAAAGCCTACAGTGGACAACGCAACAATCAACAAACCTGCTGAACGTGAAAATAGCAAAGCCTATCAACGTGGCGCAGACGGCAAAATCAAAACTACAACTCAGCAGTTAAAAAAACTTAGATAGGAGTCGTGTTTGTACACAAGTCCAGATAGTTTACAAGGAAAACTCTTAATTGCACAACCAGCAACGCAGAGTAGTTTCTTTAATGAAAGCGTTATTCTTTTGTGTGAGCATCATGCCAAAGGAGCATGGGGGTTGGTTGTTAACAAACCCTCCGACAGTCTTACTCTACGCACAGTTGCACAAGGATTGGAAGTAGGTATATACGGCAATGAACGTGTGTATCAAGGTGGTCCTGTGCAAACAGATGGTCTGCATTTTATACACACACCTGACATCACAGTTGCAGATACTTTTTCAGTTACGCCTGGATTGTGTGTTACCAGCAGTGAAGCAATGCTTAGAGAAATAGCACAAGACAGAGGTCCAGCAAATTGGAGATTGTGCATAGGTGTTGCTACTTGGCAAGCCGGACAACTAGAAGGTGAAATGAGTGGAGAAAGACCTTGGACACCACAGCACAAATGGTTGACAACATCATGTCCGGTCAATTTATTAGAGATTCCAATTCATAGAATATGGAAGGAAGCAACTTCTGAAAGTATATCGGATTCAGTAAAAAACTTGTTCTAAGTTTCTAATTCGCCTTTGTTGGGCATTTCCAAATACTGTTCAATTTTATCTTTTTGTATACAATAGATAGTTTCTATACCATTACCTTGATATTCAATCATCATATGTTGTTTGATAATTGGTGCTTGTATATACACGTAGTTTCTACAAGCATCTAGTGTTCCAAACTCAGGTTGCATGTATAGAAATGTATCTTTGGTGCCGTCGCTGTGTGTTCCTAACATGAACACAACTATTAGCCATTTCATTATAGTTTCCTCGTTGTACTATAGTATTTAACGATTAAGCCACTGATCTATTGAATAAGTGCGTACTTGATCTGCTTCTATATAGTCTGAATTGTTGCGATGTACAACTTTGCCTGTACCCCATACAACATCACAGTCTGCGTAACTTACTGCACGTTTTACAGTAACATCAACATAACCGCCATTGTCATATCCTAGCATAAGAAAGGTTACATACTTGCCTTTGTCTCCTTTGTACACACGACCATTTGCTACAAGTCCTGCAAACTCTACATGATCTATGTAAGTTCCTTTTACAAACATACCTGGTAAAAATTTAGGATCACTCCACCAGTTGTACTTCTTGTATTGATAAACAGGATCGTCAAATAGATCTGATCTTGATTTTGTCTTAGGATATATTCCTACACGTTTGGATTCGTTCTTGTGTACCCAACGTCTATAACTTCCTTGTGCGTGATTCAAACACCCTTGCCAGAACGCTTCTTTGTTGTGTGCTTTTTGGTACGCCAGAGCCCAGATAAGTCTTCCCAGGTTAACGGCGTGAGCCCTACAGAGACCAAATCCGGATAGTTGCTGTAGTGCGTCAATTGCGGATTGTCTCTTTGGATGATTGCCCATTCTTTGTACAAACTCTGCAATCTTGTCTTCATTCCTTTTAGCAAACGCTCGACGGTACATATCTGCTTCATAATAATTTACTCCTATAATATTACTTATTCTTTCAATGGCATCGTCTTCATATACTATTGTATCTGTTTGTCTTTCTTTACTCCAGTCATGAAACATACTTGCAGTCTTTCTTCCACTTGCGGCCACAGGTCTTACCAATGCAGTTGCGAACACACAATCAAATACTGACTTTGGTTGTATGGCTCTAAACAATCTCCTCATCGCAGGTGATTCTGCTTGTGTTACACCAAGCACGTCTCCTCGAGATAGCAAGTCCGAAGTTTTTTCGTCCCACTCCGGATACTCTGTGAGTGGTCTTTGATCTATCTCCATTAATTGACTCAAACCTCGATTGGCTAAAATATCCACCTTCAGATGTTCGAGATCTTCGACTTCGTTCTTGTCTAATAAAATTTGATTGTCTTGCGATATTAGTGATTTTGGTAATTGCCTTGTAAACATTAAAATGCCTCCACAGTGTTTTGATATACATCTTTTCTTTCCCTTTAGTTTGTTTTCTATTCTTTTAGCCTCTTTTACATCTATGCCTAGATCCTCGTATTTGAAATTGCGAGGTAAGTTGCCTTTTACACCTAGTCTTTTTGCCGCTTCACGTCTAGCACTTTTGTCTTTGTATAATACATAGTTTGACAGTCGTGCTGACTTGCCCGGCCACTTCTTAAAAATCCTGTTCATAACTTCTTCTTGTTGCCAATGTGGAAAGTCCATATCAACATCAGGTAAGTCATCACGTAAAGGATTCATAAAACGTGCTACAGGTATATTCCATTTGATTGGATCTACATCTGTAATACCCAACAGATAGCACACAAGACTTGACCCTGCACTGCCTCTAGTCATATGAGGTATGTCTTTGGTTAAGTCAATTATGTCGCAAATCTGTAGGAAATATTGTGTGAATCGTTGATCAACGATTAGTTCAAACTCTTCTGCGAGTCTGTCTTCATAGATTTTGCCTTGTGGTATTGGCCTTTTAAATCTATCGAGAAGAGCCTCTATTTGTTGTTGTTCATTCATTGTATTGCCTCTTTGCCTTTGTTGCCTTCGCTAGGTATTTACCGAGGATCTACAATATGATTATTCAAATTGGATATTTAATCTATGCTTACAACAAAGTTTAATATGATTCTACGTGTATATTTGACAGGATTGCTACTAGCATGTAGTCTATTGCTGTTAAAAAACAAGCACGAATTTTGTTTAGGCGTGTTTTTTAATAGTAATGTTTTTTGCTTGTCTATGTCTTCAAAAAATTCTTCGTATAATATTGTTTCACCATCACAGTCAAAAGGATAAAAGATAAAACTGTAGTAATTATCGTTAGGTGTTTTCTCCTCATCTGCGTGTGGAGGATGTATGTTTGGTTTACCAATTGGATACAATAAATTTGCTTTTACTCGTTGTGTGTTAAACTTGTGCAGTACTTTCTTTTCAACTTTCTTTATAATAGGATCAACAAGATAAAACCAATCACTATTAACTTCACTGTACTTCATAAATGCATGAGTGAACTGTGGAGTATCTCCTTGTTCATATCTATCTTTTCCAACAGTATCCTCATTCCAATACCATTGAAAATCACTTCCACTTAAGGTACTTTGTAGTTTTTCTAATGTTGAATTGTCGAGTAGGTCTTCAAAAACAAGTACAGTATTTTTATTTAGATCACTCATCACCAGTGCTTAGATTCTTAAGCATGTCACGTAGTTTACTACTCTGTGCTTTACCACTGATCTTTCCTATTGTATCACCTTCGCCTGGTTCACGTAGTGCAGTTTCTTCTCCTGCATCATGACTTGATTCTGTTACAGTTGATTGTTTTTTAAGTCCTTCATAAATTGTAGAACTTTGTTTTTTGAATGATTGATATTCTTCATCTTCTGCAAGATCTCTAATACGCAAACAATCTATATCAAATTCTAAATCTACTTTTTGTCCTACACCACTACTACTTCTAGTTTTCATAAACTGTATTTGATAACGTCCACGTTCTTTCATTGCTCTACTTGTAAAGATACCAATAACGTTATCTGCTGTTTGTATCTTAGATAGTCCACCACTAATATGCGAATGATCAAATTCTATTTCTTCAACAGCCGCTCTGTTTAACTGCGATGCTGTTACAAACACACATTGTAATTCCATTGCCAAGTTACGTAGTTCTTCACTTACATATTTGTCTTTTACAAACAAATCACTTGGCGATACTTTAATGCTCAAAGGCATCATCAAATCTAAATAGTCAATCAATAATACATCTGGCTTACACTTGTTTTTAATTGACCATTCTTTAACATAACTGCGTAAGTCATTTGCATTTTTACCACTAGGCATGTATTTGATTTGTATCTTACCTGCCTTCTTGCCCATCATTCTAACTTTCATTTCTACATCATCAAGATTCTTAAACACATCTCTAGTAGCAATACCTGTAAGCATACTATCAATACGCATTGCAGTTAGTGCTTCTGAAAGTTCTAAACTAATGTATAATACATTCATTCCTTCTATTGCAAAGTTGACTGCCATGTTCTGTAAGAACAAACTTTTACCAGCACCACTACCACCTGCAAAAATGTTTAGTTCACCTCTGTTGAATCCACCAAACAGTTTCTTGTCAATGCTTGGCCAACCTGTGCTTACTTGTCCGTTGTTGTCTTTAAGTCCTTCTAGTCTGCCTTTAGGATCTGCAAAGTAATCTGTACCCATGTCTTTTGCAAGACCAATTTGTATTGCTTCTTTTACAAGTCCTTCTACTGGACCATACTCACCTTTTTCAAGTAAGTCTGCACTTTTAAGTATTGCACGTTCTAGTGCTTTGTGTCTGCTGAACTGTTCAAATGTATCCAACAACCAGTCTGTGTGTTCTTGTCCTACACTACTTGCGTCTTTTAATTTTGTGCCACAACTGCTGTTTACAATCTCAAGTTCAGGCATAACTTTGTATTCATCTACATAATGCTTAATGAACTCTGCACTCTCTTTAAGTTGCTGATCAAAGTTTTCACTTTCAAATATTCCTTGACATCTAACAAATGCTTCTGCATCAGAAAGGAACATTTCTAAAAACAACTTTTGTATATCTTGATTGAAATCTTGCATTATTATATTATACTACCTTTTGTTTTATTCTGCAAAGTAAGTTTTTGCCAATAGTTGAATTTTTAATCCTGTTACTTTTGAATGTACTATTTTCTGCATAGTGTATATCTTGCCATATCGTTTTACAGCATCAGCGACATCTTTTATATCACTGTCCGGCCATATTGGAAATGATACGCTCCATCCATATTTAACAGCATCGTTGGCTAGTTGTTGTCCACTTTGGTCCTTGTCTGGAACAACTATTACTTCACGTTGTAAACTGTTTATAATCATACTTTGTTGATCATTTACTTCGTTACGTAATACTGCTACACCCCCTACACTAATTGCATCAAACGGTCCTTCACAAACTATTACAAACTTTCTATCCCAACCTTGACTGTCTAAATTAAAAACATATCCTGGTTGACTGTCTGTTATATATTTGGGTGAGCCGTCGCCTAGTTTACGAGCAGTGTATCCGACTATGTCCCCTTGATAATAAAAAGGAACTATCAGCCTTGTTTTATATGAACCTTCACAAGTCCACATAAAGTCATAGTCCTCTAAGTCAAGGCCACGATCGTTAACTATGTATTCGACGGCTCTGATGAACTCTGGATCCAATCCACTTGGTTCGAGTGCTTTCCAGTCATGCCATTCCATAATAGGTTTTGCGCCGACTGGCAGTTCTTTCTTTTCAAAAACAGGCATCTGTATATGAAGTGCATTACCGTCTACGACAGTCTCCTCCTTAATTCGCAGAGCCTCCAAAGCAATTTTGGTTATTTCTGAATTTGGCATTCCAAACCATCCAAGCAGTTTACGCATCTTGTAAGATAAGTTTCTACCTGGAATAAACGATGCTGTATAGCCACAGTTAAAACAATGATAACTCACTGTACCGTCACCATTAAACATTATTCCTCCACGTTTACGCTTGTCCGCTCCTTCGCCGTTATGAACACAGCATGGAGCATCAAAAGAAATCCACCCACTTGGAGTTTGCTTTCTTTTGGCAGGCAAGGTAGTCGTAATGCTAGACTGTATCGAATTCATATTACTAGTTTAACTTCTAACTAGTACTTTGTCAAGTGTTCCGGTGTTCGAATTATCAGGTAAATGCTTTAATTTGAAGTAATTGAATACTCCTGTTACATTTGCATATCCTATTGTGTCGCTACTAGTTAAACCAATAGTAGTTAAGTCTACCCAACTTGTATCAGCAGTAACTTGGCTGTCCAAAGTGCCTTGTATTGTAAGATCACCTGTGTACGCATTGGAGTAATATTGGAAAGTGTGTATTGCACCTGAACGTTTATATTCAGGCTGTGCATCTACTAGACTACTGAAATATTCAGTAACTTGTCCACCTTGTTTGTAAAAGTTAGATGTAAAAGGTCTAGTAAATTCTGAATTACCTAGTTCAACACTATTTGTAAAAGCAGGATAAACATTATCTACAAGTTCCATTGTACCAGCAACTTCATGATATGTGTTAGCATAAGTTACATGGTTACCAGAACCGCCAATTGTTCTTGTAACTGAAAACTTGTAAAATTTGCTTACTAGTGTTGCTGTATCGCTTTCAGATAGTGTAAGTGTTGCTACACCCTTTGTAGCACTTGTACTACCGTCATCTAGCGTTGTACATGCCTTTTGTAGGTGTAAAGCACCTGTTTCTTTATTAACTAGGTTAAATGTAAGTGTTTCGCCACTTATATCTAACGGCTTCTGATCTTGGTTTTTAACGGTGAATTTAATGGTGTTCGTGACACCTTTAACCACCTGAATATCTTTCTGGTACATTGGCGTATATCCTTGTTTTACGGCCCCGTCCAAATCACTGAACAAGGTAAATCCGGTTTCATAAATATATATGGGTAACTTATGCATATTGAGTTCATCCTATAATACTATTTATTGGAAAGACATGACAACACTACAAGAAGATTTACAAGAAAAATTTCCGTTTTTAAGTTGCCTTAAGCATGGTGACATAGAATATGTGGGTATAATAATTAATCAGGATTCTAATGTTACGAGCATGTACGACTATTCTAGTTGTAACAACGATGCACAAAAACTGCAATTATTAGAATGCGGCGACAGTTGGTGGTGGGAATCAAATAGAAAGATTCCTATTAATATTTTTATGAAAACTGATATGATTCAGTTCAGGAGTTTGATTAAAACATTTGCAACCAAAGACGTAGAATTAGTATTTGGCCCTATGGTTAGGTTAAATGATATAACTGAAAAAAGAATTAAAAGAAAAAGTATTCAGTTAGTTAGAAAGATCAAATAGTATTTGAATTTTTATATTGAAGCCAACTAAAATAATCAACAACAAGAAATTGTAAAGCAATACCTAATGGTGCTAAGGTTCCACCAAACAGTAACCAGGGGATAAAAAATAACCACAAAATTAATCTAAAGATATACTTTGATACAAGTTCTTTAGGTAAAGTCCAAGTCAACCACGGACCTGGATCTTTTAAAGGTCTTTTCTTTCTATAATCTTCCCACTCGTAATGCATTAGTAACTCGCATATACCACAAATAATATACAAGCAATAAATCCTGCAACCAATACATGGTTACCAAGATTCAACCAACTTGTTCCTACTGTGTGGCTATTCTTTGGATCAATAAATTTATTTTTCATCTTTGTTCATATATTATTGTTTAAGTTGTTCACAAATTAAATTCATGTGTACTATAATTGCATGAGCATATGCAACTGCATGTGCTTTCTTAAAATAGTATTCACCCGTTGCTGGCTTTGTCCATACTTCGTTCATTATCGTTTGCCAGTCTTTGTTTGCTAGATGTCTTTTCGCTGGACGTATTATTGCTAGTGTCGCCGCCAATTGTTCTACCGATTGCGGTTTCAATTGCTTCAAGAGAGCGTTGTGCCCGTTTAGATGAAAGACTTTTTCGCTGAAGTCTTTGTGTTCCAGAAGTTGCCATAATGGTTTCCTTTCCATAAGTTCATTTAAATGCTCTTCACTTTTAATGTGTTCGTAAATGTGAACATTCAACATGTCTATCTTAAAGTAGCCACGTTCATCTGCAAGTTTATGATCTAACGTACAGCGTTCTGTAAATGGATCTAATGGAGCATTGTGAAAGTAGACGCCCGTATTGTGTTTCTTCAATTCATCTTTTTCTTCACGTGATGCTTTTATGTGCTTAAAATGTGTTAGCACATCGTCACGATCAAAAAAATCTAAATCAATATCAGGCATTGTCTTTTTGCGACTTCTCGTATTCGTCTTTTAATTTCTGTAAGTGTGGAGGAAGTTCCCAGCCAAATACTTCTGCAAGTTGTCCGCCACTGTTTTCCCAATCCGAAGATTTAATTCCTTTTTTCATACCGAATCCTAAGCCGCCTTTTGTTTTAGTGTGTATCTTTGGATCATATTGTGAATGATCCGAATATTTCTTACTTTTTGTCATATGGTTGTCTATCGTTTGCAATATCCATTGCTAGTGCTTGGATATCTTGTACAAGTTCGTTAATATGAAACTCCTCTTCTTTAGTCCTAGTCGCTTTTGGAATATCATATTTAAGTCTACGCAAGTTCATAGACTTTGTATACATAACGTTTACTTTATCACACATCTGACTTATCTTGTGTAGCATCAGTAGTCCCTTCTTTATCAGTTACTTCTTCTTCAACTATCTCTACATTATACACAGGAAATCCGCTTCTGTCAAATGTTCTTTTGTCATCTGTAACATAAATGTGTGATTTAATTTTGCCATTTATGCCATCAACCATTATACTCTTTTTTGTGATTGATCCTTTGTATTCTGTACCGTCTTTTTGAATTAGACGTAGTCTTAAATGACCGCCACCATATAAACGATCAATTGGTTCGCCGTTACGCATATTACTTACTATTGTGTATTCGCCTCTTTCTTCGTCAGTCAATTTGAGCCTCCTTAATTATTTCTTTTGTTAGTTCAACATCGGCAGGTTTTGCTTTAAACTGCCTTGTCCAAAATGGAATGTCTAATGCAGGTTCAATTATTGACAACTGCTCGTCATTAAATTTTTCCAACATTTCTTTTCCTGTTTTTGAATTTAGTAATAACCAAGGACTTATAAGTCCATTTCTAATGTCATTGACTGCACGATTTATATTACAATATCTAAAGTAATCATTGTATTGTGCTTCTTGTTTGTCTGCCCATTCTAACATAGTCTTTACACTTCTTTCTAGTGCTGACTCTGTAGGTTCTACTTTGAGCATTTCAAACAAATACGTGTCGTATAATTCATCACGACACCAGTGATCTAATTTAACGTTTGACTTGATCACAAAGTCAATAAACTTTTCTGGATACAATGGATTTATGTTTGATACAAAACTACCAAACTTTACAAACGCATTATAATAACTACTCTTACAAAATTCTGCATACGTCTTAGGTTTACTGCGTTGTACCATTACATAAAACTTGTTAAATGCTAACAAGCCGACTTGTACACGCTTTTCATCCTTTTGCAAATATCTACGTTTAGGTTCACACATATGCGCCATAAGAGTTTTTTCTTTTGTAAAACTCTTGCCACAATGTATACACTTAAACTGTTTATCTTGCATTTGGATCATGGTCTTTAATGTATTGATTTTGTTCCTTCTTTGACATAATACTTGATAATAGTTCTGCATCATCTAACTTCATATTTGGATTTTTATCTAATAGTGTTTGTGTAAATTTATTCTTTGCTTGTTTCTTTGGTGCCGCTACATATTGATGAAAGAAGTTTTCGTATGCACCGCACATTGCCATAAGTTTCCAAAGTAGTCCTTTGTGATTCTTACTCAATGACCAATGATGTTTGTTTACAAATTCATTACACATTTCTAAATAATGTTCTTGAAAAAATACATCACCTTTAACACTGCTTACATAACGCATAGCAATAAAAGGAGCAAATAACTTTTTATCATCATCGCTTAATTTATTATACCAATCTTTGTCCCGTCTGTCGACAGCACTTAACATTGCTTTTAAATCTAAAAACTTTTTCTTTTCAGCCATCTATCTTCTTCCAATGCACAACTTGTTTTTCACCACCAATTGGTTTTTGTCCTATATACTCTTGTCCTGTTTCCATATCAACTAGTTTATATTTACTAGGACACTTTGTAATAACGTTAAGAATAATATTGTGTTCATATTGTTCTACTTCAGTTCCGTCTTTTAAAGTTCTAGTTTTCATTCTTCTTCCTTACTCAAGTTGTATACTAGTTTAACTTCTTTTAGTAAATTTTGCAATGTTTTATTTCCATCTTCGGCTAATTCTTGTATTTCATGAAACTCATATTCTGTAATGTGCCATTGTGGAAATACAGGCTTCTCAATACATATACGTTCGCCTGAATCAGTATCTCTTTCAAATACTGTCTTACCTCCATCAGGTGATTCATATATCTTAACCATACCATTATTCTTTCAGATATCTTTTCTTCATATCTCTGTAAGCGTTTACAAATTTACTCTTAATGTTAAGTTCATTCATTTTATAAACTTCTTTTAATTCTTCTGTGTTTTCACTTACATTTAATTTCCACTTATCTCTTTTGACAGGCATATACATGCACAAAGGTGTACCTTTTTCTAGTGTGTATCTTCCATAGCCTTTCATAGCCATTTGCTGATTCATAGCATGGTGTATATCACTATAGATAGCACCTGGTAAAACATCAAAGGGTTGATCATAGTGATAAAACATTGGAAGTTGTAAAACATTATATCCTGGAGGTGTTTTAACTTTCCACGGACACACTGCTTTTAATATAAACTTGTAGTCTGTGTTTACGTGATCTAAAAATTGTTTTTTGTGATGTCCTTCAAAAATAAAATCAGGATTACTTGCTTTGTAACGAAACCCTTCTTCACTAATTTCAAGTTCTAAGTCGCACCATAAAGGCACAACAAAAGCATTAGCAAACATATCAACTATTGCTGGACATCTTCTAAATGTTCCTTGGTCTTCTATACGTGGATCGCCTACACCGCTAAACTGTGGCATGTTCTTAAACCAACTGGGCAAGTATTCAGTGGCACGTTTGATAGGAACTATTTTTTCTAGTCCATCTACTACACTCCAAAATACTATTTCTGTATCGTTGTTGGTTTTAAAGTTTAACATTATTTTACTGGCTTACCTTGTGAACGTCTTACAATATCATCGTGGTTGAACTCTGCCCAATACAACTCAAATGCTACGCCATCTTCAAGTCCTTCAAACTGATGAATCTTACCTGGCTTAACTTGTGTAAAGTCTCCAGGGTGTAAAATAGTTTCATCTACAAGTCCGTCTTGTACACCGTCTTGCCAAACACGTACAAGCATTTTACCTGACTCAACAAAGAAGCCATTCCACTTAAATTGATGTTCATGTTCTGAACATTTAAATCCTGCTTTGTATTCAATGCGGTGAAATTCTAATACACCGTTTGCATGGATCAGTTCTGTCTGACCCCAAATTTTTCCTGCTTTCATAGTCGTTCCTTTCTCCTACCAAACTAAACTAAAATCAATTAGTTCGCTTTGTCTACTTACTTCCTTTACAAAAAACGCACAGTTTGGATCTTTCTTTTTTTGTATAGGTGTTGTTAGTAATTGTCCATTTTTTAATTTAGGAAAATAAAATTTTACATCCTGATAAACGTTTATTACATCTACAGGCAAAAAGTTTGGACGATTACTTGTTAGTGGATTAAAACAAAACGCTTCAAATCCTCTATCATTTAAACTAGTTAACGGTAATACTTCTAAGTCTCCTACTTCGCTGTTTCCAACTACCATGCTCCATTCTAATGGCATCTGTACTTGATGTTGTCCTACCTGTAATACAACAGCAGGCGAACTAAAACTTTCTAAATAAATTAATGGTACAAAAAAATAATCTGGATCTTTAGGATCTGAATTATCTAATACACTATACCTAATGTCTTTGTCAATTTCTTTTGGTAAAGTATTGAGATCAAAGTATTCGTTATCTAATGTTAATATTTGCATTTGTTCTCCTAGTCAATTGCTATCTTCTCTATCGTAAAAGGATAGTTTGCTTCTTTATAATATTTTTTTCTTTGTGTTAGGTGTCGCTTGGCAAATTTACATCTACTAGTGATATCCCATATTTGGACGAAATCTTTGTCTTCAGCCCTTCTAATGCCTCTGCCGATAGACTGAATAACGCGAACAAAAGACTTACCAGGCTCAACAAGAACCAAGTTAAAAATGCGAGGGATATTAATACCAACCGCGGCAACTCCATAAGTAGCAATAATGATTTTATTAGTACTTTCTTTAATGCTATCATAATGTTCCTTCCTGTCGGTTCCTTTAGTTTCTCCAGACACAAACACGGAACCTTCTAGTCGTTCTTCTAGCATTTTACCTGCTGAGATACGATCAACTAGAATTAATGTATTGCCGGAATCTTTAATTTTGTCTACAAGTTTACTCATCCAATCAATACGATGTTCGCTTGTAACCAAATATTTTAATTCCTCTTGATAGTTACTAAACTGTTGTACGTCATCTGTTTGTACAATATTTACATGACAGTCTGCAAGTACACCTTTTTGTTGTAAGTCACTTGCACTAATATTATTAATTACTTCTCCAAGACTTGCACGTATACCTTGAAATTCAAATTGTTCTTTTGGTATAGTACCTGTAAGTCCCCAACGTACAGGAACATGTGCAAAGTTTTGTGTAAGTAAATTCTTTAACACATCTGCTTTTGCTTGATGTACTTCGTCAACAATAACACAACGTACATCTTGTAAAAATTCTGTTAGTGTATGTTTTGCTTCGTGGTTCTTAGATTTTTTATCTAATACATTTAAACTTTGCCATGTAACAATAGTGTGTTTATGCCCAAGTTCTTTTCTATCACCATAGTAAACACCTACATCTAAGCCACAGTTTACATAATCTTCTTCTGTTTGTGTAACAAGACTTTTATTAGGAACAATAACAATACTGTTTCCATATGGTTCGCAGATCTTACTTAAAGTTGCAGTTATAATTGTTTTACCTGCACCTGTTGCAACTTCTTGTAAACTTTGCGGACTAGTAATAAAGTTATTAATTACTTCTACTTGATAGTCACGTAATACAATTGGTTGTCCTTCTGCAATATGTCCTTTAGGCCATACAGCACCTTGGTCCTTCCAAAAGTTTTCATTTATATTTGTAAACGATAGTTGTGTTTGTTCTCTATGATCTTCAACTTCTACATACCAACCTTTTTGTTCTAATAAAGGAAGTGCATCTTCTAACATACTAATATATGTTGTTCCACCTAGTCCAAAGAAACTTACTTTTCCGTCCCAGCGTCCTAACTTATAAGCAGGCAAATAACGTGCATAAGGAATATCATATTTGAACTTGTTAGTCAAATATTTTCTCATTTCTAAATCAAGACCTTCAAACTTTACGTTTACTTCATCTCTTATTACAAGTTTACATGTCGGCACAGTTTTCTACTCCGCTTGGTTTTGAACTAGCATAGAATACTACATTAGGTTTATTTTCTATCCATGCTTGTGTTTTATAATGACTGGGCATTGTTGGTAACATTGCGTATACCAATTGTGGATCAATATTATTTGTAAGCAATGGCTTAGGAATCTTTTCATTGATTATAAAAATTTTCTTATTTGGATTAAAACTATTAACTTTCATATTTTTTATAAACTTGTTGCCTTCAAAATAATCTTTACTTTTAGTGAATCTAAACATCACACATATATCATCGCCAGAATATCCATTGTCAAACAATGCATGAATTACTGTTTGCAGTTGTTCTGTATTATTACTACTACACATAATTATACACTTATCTACGGTATTAAGCAATGAAAATATATCCAAAAAGGAATAAAGATTAGAATTAATATACCATTTTTGATTGTCACCTAAAAGCACTTTGTCCATAGGTTGTTTTGGTTTCATGCTATCAACAACACTGTCATCAAACACTGTACAACCTTGTAAACGTGCTTTCATAACTGCACGTCTTGGATCATTTTGTTCAATTACTTTGTTGTTGAAAACATAATTGTTTTCTTTTTTTACAAGCATAGGATAGTATTGTAGTGCATTCTTTTTAACTTCTATAATTGCTTTATAGTCGTCTTGTATTTTTTGATCAATACTAAAGTTCATACCTTTGATAAGGTTAACTAAAAATTCTACGTTAGGTTCGTTGTAATCGAATGACCATGTTTTACTTTCACTATGATACATTCCTCTGTAGTAACTTGGGGATTTTCTTTTCTTAACTTTGTTTACAATGTCTGCGATAAAAGGACTTTTGATTACAATACTTTCACCGTCAACAAATAAACTTTTTGTTTTGTCAATAGTTCTAAATGGCCATTTGAACTTTGGTTCTTTTAAAATAGATTCAACTTCAAACCCTTGTCTTGCAAGTAATGAACTATATTTTTTAACAATACGAAGTCCTATATGACTTTGCTTTTCAGTAAACGCATTACCACTACCTAACTGTTTACCAAGACTTTTTACAATAGCAAAATCATATTGATCAATTGATACTTCTTCGCCAAAGATATAGTTGCCTTCTCCAGACAAGTACATCATACATTCTTCAATATTTTGATCGGTCGTAGAAACAGAGTTACTCATGTTCATTAATCCTCAAGTTTATAGTAGTATTATAACACAATTATGTGTTTTGAGCAAGAACTAATTTCTCTAATTTTGGAAGCAATCTTACCAATGGAAGGCCTGATGCTATTTCATCTATGAAGTATTCAGTGTATAATACGTCATTAAACCATTTTGTCCTATCAGGTTTGTATAAATCTTCTATTCTACTGTAGTCTTTGTTGGATACATCATAGGCTAAACTATCTTTACTAACAAACACAGGAACACCTGCTGTTACTGCTTGTAGGCCTGGATTGCTACTATGACTTATTACACAATGAGCACCTTCAAGTGCATTGTCATAATCAAATTCATCATAAGTTTGCATGTACCTTTTTGGATATTGTAGATCTACATTTTTGTATTCAAAATTTAATGCACGTATTACACTAGGGTCTATTGGACTTCTAGGGTGCGGTCTAATTTTAATATCACGTTTTGTGTATTTTCGAATTTGTTTAATTTGTTCTTCTAACCATTTATCTACAGCAGGCATAGATCGCCATTGATGGCTTTTATTATGTTGTGTACAAATTAAGATATATTTGTTTGGAGCAGTTTCTTTCCACGGTTGCAAATCTAATTCAAATCTTTTTTGTCTATACTTACTAGCATTACGCAACCAATTATTAACACTACTTTTTGAAGTTTCTCCAAAGTATGCTTCTCTGTTTATTCCGCCTATAGCAACTTTCCAACTTTGATTACGTTGTAATCCTCCAACTTCTAACACAATAATAGGTTTATTATTTGCTTTGCAGTGTTCCCATACTTGCTTGTTTCTTGCCATGCGACCATGCCATAGCACTGACCAGATGACAGCAACATTGCACATGTCTATGTTTTTTGTCCAAGGTATTCCTGCTCGATCAAGACTGGTTTGAAACGCACCAAACACTGGTCCTGAATTCATTGCACCGAACTCGTTGAACATTCCGAAGATCATTTCTTGTGTACTCCAATAAACTAAATATACGTATATAATGTTATTTATGGAGTTTATATATGTCACGGAAATTTGCTGTTCTAACTACTTTTAATCAACAAGGCTTACAACTATATGGTCAAAGAATGATCAATAGTTTTGATGATCGCATGCCTAAAGAGATTGATTTATACATCTATGCAGAAAGATGTACACCCATTAGTAGAAAGACTAACAGAGTTATTAAAGTATTAGATCACGAAAAAACTTTACATGACATGGTTGAATTCAAAAAGAGGTATATAGGAGATCCTAGAGCCAACGGCAAAGGCCCTGATGGCAAAAGATTAGATGCTAAAAAAGCATTTAAGTGGGACGCTATTAAGTTTTGTAATAAAGTTTATGCAGTATGTGATGCGGCAAGACGTGCAAAAGCAGACGGTATAGATGTCTTAATTTGGATGGATGCTGACAGTTATATACATAGTCCTATGCCAATGTCTTTTATAGAAAACTTTGTACCTAATCATGTGTTTACATGTTTTTTAGGTAGAGGTCCTAAGTATACTGAATGCGGTTGGTACACACTTAATTTAAATCACGAACATTGTGATAAGTTTATTGATGAGTTTCAGCGTATGTATGATGATGCTGAAAACGGAATATTCAAAGAAAAAGAATGGCATGATAGTTACATATATGATGTTGTTAGACGCTGGCACGAAACTACATACGGTGTTACAAACAAAGATATTTCAAGTGGTATACAAGGTGAAGGTCATCCTTTGATTAACAGTGAACTTGGTGCATTTTTTGATCATATGAAAGGTGCAAGAAAAAGTGAAGGCCAAAGTAAACGCAAAGATTTAAAAATCCAAAGGCATGAGGATTATTGGAAGAGCGTAAGATGAAGCAATCTTATTTAGAAGATTTCTATAAAATATTTGACAAGTATAAACCTGTAAACATAGGTGAAATAGGAACACATGACGGCCGTACAGGAATGGAGTTTTGCAAGTATTGTTTACAATATGCTAATGATGTGAGATACACAGGTTATGATATATTTGAACTAGGTGCTAACTCAGACTTCCAACGCAAAGAATTTAATGGCAAAGGTGTTGGACGCAAATGGTTTGCAGAAAAAGTTTTTAACAAACTACGTAATCGTAATTCAAAATTTAGATATAAACTAGTACAAGGATTTACAGACGACACCCTTACAAAAACAAAATTTGATTTTGTCTTTATCGATGGCGGTCATTCTTACGATACAGTCAAACATGATTATAGTATGGTAAGTGATAGTACAGTAATTGTATTTGATGACTACTATCAAGATGACGTAAAAAAATTAGTTAATGAAGTAATACAAGATGAAAATATTCCATTAATGGATTGGAATACAGTATTAGAGTCAACAGGTTTACGTGCGGCAGAAATGCCAAAAATGCCCGAAGTTGGTAAGCAACATAAACTTGCAATATTCAAGGAGTAGAAATGAAAAGTCCATTAATAGATAATTTTTATAGATTGTTTGATGTAATTAAGCCTAGCAGAATATGTGAAGTAGGAACACATGATGGAAAAAGTGCAACACAGATGTGTTTGTATCTTTTGCAAATGGGTTTATCAGTAGACTACACAGGTTATGATTTATTTGAAGAAGCAAATGAACAGACACATAAAATAGGAAAGAACGGTAAAGGCACAGGCCGCTTAGGTATTGCAAGTGCTAAACTAAGAACTTTAAGAGAAAAATATCCTACAAAATTTAATTACAGATTAATACAAGGCGACAGTACAGTTACACTTAATACTCCTCAAAAATATGACTTTGCTTTTATAGATGGTGGACATAATTATGAAATAGTAAAACATGATTTTGAAATGCTCAAAGAAACACCAGTTATTGTATTTGATGATTACAATATTAGTCTTGTAGCAAAAGCAGTTGACGAATTAGATAATGTTTATCAAATAGACACAAAATGCAAACGCAATAAACGTAAACAAGCAATAAGATTACATGACACTTCTCTTGTAAATCAATTTGCAGAAGGAGTCATAAAATGAGTTTACCCGAACACCTAGGTGGACATAAAAATAGAACACATTTGGACGAAGGATCTCTAGATCATTGTATTAAAATATTAAAAGTTAAGTCAATGTTAGACATTGGTTGTGGACCAGGAGGAATGGTAGAACTTGCCAAAAGTAAAGGCTTAGAAGCATACGGAATTGATGGAGATTTTGAAGTTAAACGTTCTAAAAAGATATCTAAGTTTATAACAATACATGACTATGAAACAGGACCAAGTGCTTTAGATATTAATGTAGATTTAATATGGTCAGTAGAGTTTTTAGAACATGTATGGGAAAAGTACCAAGACAATTATATGAAAGATTTTCAACGTGGTAAGTTTGTTGTATGTACATTTAGTGAAAAGAACGGACACCATCATGTTAATCTAAAACCACAATCATATTGGATTGACGTATTTAAAAATTACGGATTTAGTTACGATGCTAACATGACAAGAATGATTAGAGAAGTAACTACTTTAAATATTACAGGAAAATTTGCACACAAACCTTTTGTTAAAACTCATGGATTGTGTTTTGTAAGAAACTAGTTTGTTATAATAATACTAGTTTGACAATGTTTACTTCTAGATAAAATATTAAAAGACCTATTGTATTTTTTAACCCATTCACCTAGTGCTTTGTACTCGTGTTCTTTCCAGGTTGTATACCACTTTTTATTAGTCCACGGATAAAACTCGTCAAATACAATAACTGTTCCTTTGTTTATTTTTTCATTTAAACAATCAAATATTGTTTTTGCACTGCTATATAAATCACTATCCACATGTAAAAAACTTATATTATCAAAGTTATTTTCTTTTATAAACTGTGGTAGTGATTCATTAAACCACCCTTGTATTAGTTTAACATTTTTTTGCACGTTTGGTAACTTGGGCATTTTGCCGTCTAGTGGTCTATTAAAATGTCCTGCTTGAATTGTTTTCTTTTTATTAAGTTGCCACTGTTCAGGTAGTCCTTCAAAACTATCAAAGCCATATACAGTTTGGTTAGGTAGTTTTTTTGCAATATGGTTAATTGTTGTACCTCTACTTACACCAAACTCTAATACAAATCCTTTAGTATCAATATGTGCTAGTGCATTATCTAAATTACTTAACCTTGCATCGGCTTTCCAAGGCATGTCAGGATACTTTGATTCTACAACCATAGCACGATGAAACTGTTCAATGTTGTAGTTTGTTGAATCCATTACATGTACTTTCGCATATGACCCCATGCTTCACCTGAACTTAATTCTTCAAAGTTCCAATGACACATGCTTAATTTTTGTAACCATACATCTCTATCAAATACATCTGGCATTTCTATATTTGAAATATCACTGTTGGCAACATCTTGTGCTTGGCAATCAATTGGATCATCAGCAAACACAGGAATACCTTCAATAGCACTTGCTACTGCTGGCGAACTATTGTACACAACAGTACACCAAGCATTATTAAGATCCATTTGTAAACTTCTATTACGATGATCGCTTATGTGTACATTATCTAATCCGTGTAATTTATATGCTTTTTCTGCCGGATTTAAATATTTTCCTGCTCTTCGATCTCCTGGATGTCCTCTAATGATAATTGGTCTATCACTATGCTGTCGTATTCTTGTAATTACATCTCTTGCCCATTCTTGATTGTCTAAGCCTTTCATACTCCAACCACCATTTCGTTGCAGACAAATTAAAATATGATTTCCTTGTGTACGCCATTCTTTTGGCCTAATGCCAAGTGTTTGGCTTAACTTGTTCCATCTCGTTGGATCTGGATTATCATTAAAATAATTTCCTGTAGTTGGAAATACACCATCAGCACTGTAGCGTAGATAACGTTTAGTATTTTCTTTATCTAAGTATAAAAATAAGTTACTGTCTACAATTATTGTTTTTCGTCTAGATGCTTTTTGTTCGTCTAAAACTTTTTTGCGTAATTGTAAGTGTGGTGTATGTGGACTGTCTTCATGTACGTAACCTTGTAGTACTGCAACATCTGCCGGAACATAATAACCATCGTGTGCAATACCTACATCTCCGTGTTGACGTACACCTTCAACAAAACGTTTGAGAACTTCTGGCTTTTCTGGATTTTTATTACTACCAGGTATGCCTTTTAGATAACTTACTACTTTCATTCTATTGGCTCAGGCTTACCACAAAGTTCAACTATCTTAGGCCATATGTGTACCCAATAATGTCCGTTTGCCATTTCTGCCCTATCCCATTGTGCATAAGAAAGATCATTAAACCATTGTTGTATTGTTTCTTTATCTGCAAGTGCTGGCTTTTCAATAGCCTCTAGTTGCTTACTACATACAGGATAAGCAAAGTTTCCTTCATCTATTGCAATAGTAGGAACACCATAAGCAATAGAATCAATTGCACTACCACTACTATATGTTACACAAGTCTTTGCTTCTTTTAAATCTTGTTCTAATGTTCTTTCAATACCATCACTCCATACAATGTTAGGATAGTTTTTGAATACAATTTTTCCAATATCACCAAAAAAGTTTTCATGACCTTTTTCACTCATAGCAGGATGGAATCTAATTCTTATTTGACGTTTTGTTTTTTGTCTAATTTCTTCTATTGTATCTAAAAGCCATTCACCGTGATCACTACCTCTTAAACTTGCATCTCCTGGAAGTTGTGTTAGGATTAGAATATTTCCGTCTTTGTTTTCTTTCCAACCAGACCAATTATTGTAAAGGTCTCCGTATCTTCCTAGTCTTGCATTGTCTTTGTTATAGTTGTGAAAGTCTCCCTGTGCATTTAAGAATCCATTTAATCCAATTCTATACATGTCATGATTGCTTTGCTTTACAATGCTTCTAGCAAGTAATGGAGTTTCTAATATAATATAATTTTGACATTTTTCTATAACACTATTTCTTACACGATGATGTAGATTTTCTCTTGGTTTGGCACTACCAAAGATTACACCAACGTCGGTTGTTTCGTCTCCATTTTCTCCATAATCTAAACTAATTTCTACACCAGTTTTACGTATTTCTTTAATATACTTTTGCATATTAAATTCTGTTAGTTCTTCTTTCACTTTGACTGTTTGTGAAAAATGTTTGACCAGTCCTCTATAAAATGCACGAAGCACATCTTTCTCTCCGTTATTTTGTCCTGTCAACATGTAGATCTTAATTTTCATTTAGTATTCTCCTTGCTGTTCCATCGTATAGTTCTTGTATATGATACTGTCCATATGCTAAATGACATGCCCATTTGTAAACCAAATCGCTGTCTGGATAGAATGGCGTTTCAATGTTAGTTATCGAGTCTTGTGTTACTGGGGAAGCGGCATTGGGTGCTAGTCCTATTGCAGGAACACCGTATAGTACTGCTTCAGTTGCCGCGATGCTTTGTAGTGTTACAACACAAAAAGTATTGTCTAATTCTTCATAGATAGTTTTGACAATACGTGTAGGTCTATCTGCTTTTTCTCTTACAACAATAGGCCTGTCTGTATGTTGCTTAATTGTGTCAATTACTTGTTCACGCCATTGTTGCATATCAATACCATAAAATTTAGCAGGCTTTTCACTAGGCATTACAACAAGTATATTCTTTCCATCTTTTTTCCAATTTGGAATTTTGTATTTTAATTTTTCCCATCTATCACTAGGACGATCAATAATAGTGTTGTGTTGCAAATCATTTTTAACTATTCTGTGAAACCATTTCCATCCATTTGGATTAATTGGTGATTTGTAATTTCCTAAATATCCGCTGTCCATATAATAAAAATCTCGTTTATCTTCCCAACATTTTTTCATTATTTTATGTTTGAGAATACCACGTAATACTATCGGCTGTGGTGCAGTTGCATCATAATCAAAATCTTTATCTGATGTTGGTTTAGTATTGCACCCATCAGCAAACATATTAACGTATTCGTCTGTTCCGTTTTTACTTAAAAATATCATTCTGATAATCTTTCCAAAATTCATGTTCTAACATACGTTGTTTAAATCCATCTAATAAATCTGCATAACTGTCATTTGTTTCTAAACGTTCTGCTGAAAGCAAACTTTCGTTTATTCTACTAGGATCATAAAAAAATATATTAACACTATTACTACTAATACTAAAAAACTTATATCCTATGCTTTCAAAATATTCTCTATATTTTTTGTAACTTACACCATGGAATATTGTTTTACTATAATGATTACAATCTTCAATATAAGGAAATGAACCTATTGTATCGTAACTAAACTTTCTATTGATTTCTGCACAAATAATACTAGGACGAAAGTTTAAATTAATCAAGTTAGTCATTACTTCATAATCATAACTGTCTATATCTAAACTAAACACATCTACATCTTTGTCAAATAGTTGTATAATTTCTTTACACTTATTAGGTGTAATACGCCCTCTATGAAAAGTAACATTTTTATGTAATTTAAGTTGTCTTTTCATATCAAATGCTGTGCAATGATACTTGTGGTTCTGTACTAAATTTTGAGTGCAATTTATTGATATACCTGTAGGACTTTTTACATCACTACCCCAACCAATTTCAACACATTTCTTTGTAGGTTCTTTGAGTGCTTTTACTAAATGTAAAATTATTCCATCTTCATCTGATTGACAATGATGCCTTTCACTGTAAGGTAATCTAAACTTCATTTCTTCCATGTCCTAAAGTTATTTTCTAACTCTTTAAGTTTTCCGTGTTTTTTATTTTTCTTTTCTTGTTTATCAAGATCTTTACGTTCTGCACCAGTAGTAATTTTTTCAATATACTTGTCCATTTTAGGATCTTTTTTTCTAGCACCTTTGAAGTGTCTAAAGTATTTGCCTAGTACAGTTTCTTTAAGTGGACTGTGTGCAGTACGTTGCGGATGAAAATCAACAACACTTACTCCGTTATTAATTGCATCAATTACACAATCTGCAAATACATACGCATCGTTTGGTTTAGGAAATCTGTTTCTATCGTTAACACTGCGTGACAAGTAAATGTCTTCGTATCTGTTTACAAATGTTTCTGCATAGTTGTGTTTAGTATTGAACCAATATATTCCTGTGTCTGCATGTTGTATATTAGAACCAGCATACTTACCTTTATTCATTGTTACGCCCATGTAAGCCGCAATATTATCTATCGGACATTGTTGTTCTAACCATTCTTGTGTTATATCTCTGTACGTAACACTGTCTGCGTCTAAGTATATAATTGTGTCTGCATCTATGTTTCTACAAGCATGTATCCAACTAAATGCCTTATATGCAAAGCCTCTACTAAAGTGTGTACCAATGTAATCTAAATATTCTTGCAAAGGTTTACCACATGCTTCATATACATCAAGTTCTTTTAGTTTGTGTGAACTAATAGGAAGTTTCATATCTTCAGTGTAACAATATAAAGGAATATTGTCTGGCCAAAATTGCAGATAAGTTTCTACCATTTTGTTTGCCATTGAGTCATAGTAGTCTTTATTGAATGTTGTTATACAAGCAAATTTACGCATTGTTATCTCCAAAAATAATTGGCTTTAGATGTTCCCAACTTTCACCTCTGGAATGTTCTTTTTGTGTCCATTGTGTGTAGGCAATATCATTACACCACTGTGTTCTATCTATTTCATAGTTTAAGTTTTCTATATTTTCTAAACCTTGTTGTCTAATAGGCCAAATCATGCTACCATTTTCAAAAGCATAAGTTGGTATACCTTCGCATATAGATTCAATAGAACTTAAACTATTATATGTAATTACACAATGAGCAGATTGTAGGTCTTGATATAGGCCGTCTGCTTTACATTGATTTAATTCATTAGGCAAATAGTCTGCAAGACTATCTGTATTTTCGCTTACACTAATATCTAGTTTAGGATATTTTGCTTGTAGTTTGTTTGATAGTTTAGTGCCACGACTTAAATTTCTAGGATGAGGTCGTAATAATATAGGACGATCTGTATGCTTTTGAATTTCTAAAATTATATGTTCAACCCAATCATAAAAACTATCATACTCTTTGTACAAATTTAAAAGACTACTGTCGCCTTCTTTTTGTCCCATTATAATAATTTTATCGCCACGACTTTTCCAGTCTTTTATTTGTATTCCAGTTTCTTTTTGAAATTTATTCCAACGATCTGGAGGACTGTTTTCGTTACCAAATTGTCCTTCTGTCCATTTGTAACTTGTCCAACCTAGTCTTGTCCAACCTAAATGTCTTCTAAAACTTGCAGATTCATTTACTAAAAAAGGTTTACCACTGTCACGTATAAACCTATACATTGGTCCTTGCCAACCGTTATTGATTTTAGGTTTTAACAAGTTAGTTTGAATATATGCATCAGCAGTATGTGGTTCTTCAAAACTTTCAATGATTTTAAAACTATCACCGTGTTTTGCTAAACCTTTTTGTAAACAGGCTTGAACTGTTTTAACTGCACCTTTAATTCCTACAACGGAGACCATTCTGTACCTGTTTTGTTTGCATTTTTAATCCACAGGTCAGCGTAGTCTACATCTTGGCAATTTTTAAACCAAGGTCCGCCTTCAGTAAAATGAATTGCTTTAGGTTTTCCATCTTTTGGTTCCTTGTACCAACCTTCTAGCCAATTCCATTCATGACTAATTTCACCTATTTCTTCATCTTTTAACCAACTAAAACGATGCATGTACTTGCCCGTTTCTTTGTTTACCATACTAGGAATAACTTGTTGATTACTTGGATGTTCACAATTCCATAACACCATTGAACTCCAATTTTTTCTTGGATATAAAGACTGTTGTTTGCCGTCCATCTTTGTTCCTTCTTTAGGAGTATAATCATGATGAACACACATTACAGCATATTTGTCATCTCGTTGTTGTAGTAGTTTGTCTACATCTTCTAACCAAAGAAAATCGCAATCGCAAAATAATGCCCAACCTTTGTAGTCTTGTAAGTATGGAATTAAAAATCTTGTAAATGTAAACTCTGTTGAACCTAATGCATCTGTTTCTCTTGTGTAAGCACCACTGCGTCTTAGTTCAGGTAGTTTAAGGTATTTGATATTAATAGGTTCTTCAGTAGTATGACGTAAACTGTATTCACATACATCACTGGCAATTTTTTCTCTGGAATCGTAACCAATATATACTGTATTCATTTATAATCCTTTTCCGTAGTTATCGTCTACGTCTTTTCTTTCTATGTCAGTTTCGACACATTCATCTCCATGCTGAACTTCTAATATATGACATGGTTCTTCGAAAGGATTGTATCCTTGATGCCAAACTTCTTTGTCAATATCATAACCTTTTGTTAAGTGTGGCAATGTAACATCATTCACATGACCATTTAACTCTGTCTTTACTTTACAACAACCTTTAAGCACGTACCACATTTCTGCACGTTTAAAATGACGTTGCATTGATAATTTTTGTCCAGGAGCAATAACAAGTTCTTTGACTTTAACACCTTTACCGATAGTATACAAATCTCTGTACCAACCCCATGGTCTTTCAACTTTTGGATGTTTCCATTCTTCTAATATCCAACTACTGCTATTGGCTTTGTGTTCACCACCTACACCAAATTTAAATTCAATTGCCGGGTCGTCACCATATGTTAGCATTTCGGGAATGTTCTTCCAAGTTCTGTCTCCACCATTAGCAAATATAATTTTATCATCTAATGAATTTAAACTTCTTGTTTTAAAAATTGCCGCACATGCACTATCATCACTGTCGTCAAAATCAATAACAGCGTCAACCATATAAAGTCTTTTTGTTATTTCAACACGTTCATTAAGTGGCATAAACGGTTGTCCTTTTTTACGTGTTAGCCAATCATCTGAGTTAAGTCCTACCCAAAGTTCGTCGCCTAACTTTTTTGCTTCTTCTAAATATTGTAAATGACCACTGTGTATCGGGTCAAATCCACCTGTTACTAGTACTATGGTTTTCTGTTTCATAGTACTATTTATGTGCGTATATAATGGGAAGTTTTTTATTTGAATAGTCAAAAGAAAAGACGCCGAAGCGCCTTTTCAAAAAAAGCAAAATAGGTAGGACTTGGTTACACCTACAACCCTTTGACGCAGATACCTGTCTGAATCCCAGGAACCTAGTTCCGCTCGGTAGAGCGATGTGACTCAGCGTATTTCTACTACCAAGCCTGGGTACCACCCCTAACTAGTCAAGTTCGACCCTCTGGTAAGAGCCTCTTCCTTGCACTATAAACATCGAGCCGCTAAACTCTTTGTTGCTTATGTTACTAATATAACAAATAATGCTATAAAAGTCAACCTTTATTTGAACAAAAGTTGTCCAAAATGATCTTATTTAAATTGATGCATCTTCCATGCCTGCTACTCGTAGTTTAGTAATATTAGTAATTTGCCATTGTTTCATGTCAATACCTTTCATTACACCTAACCACTTGTTACGTAGCAGAGCAAACTCGTTGATAATTTTTTCAAAGTCAACTACATCTGCTTCGCCGTCAACGTATTTTTCAACGTCACGACTGCTTAATGCTCTTTGATAATTTTCCAAATACTGTTTGAAAAATTTTGATCTAGTTCTACGTAGTTCAATGTTTAGGTATTCTAGTACTGCTTCAATTTCTTGTAATTGTCCAAACCGTTCTTCAACTATACCAGGCAAATTTGCCGCCTGTTTTTCTAAGTTTCCAAATAATTTAGTTTCCTTACGTGCTTCTTGTAGTTCGTTTTCATACCACAAAATTGCGTCAGGAATATTACCAATGTCTTGAGTAATTCTAGAATACCAGTTCATTAATCCCACTCTTCGTCATCACTGCTATATGGATCTTCGTCCCAAGCATCGTCATCATCTTTATGTCTTTTGCCTTGTAGGTCATCCACTGCTTCTTCTAAGTATGGATCTTCACCTCCTAAAGCATAAAGAACATCTTCTTCAACGCCGTTGTCTTGACACCACTTAACATATTGCATTGCTAACTGTTCTTTGTTTGTCTTTGGGACATACTCCGAAAAGATATCCCAAAGATCAATTAGTTGGTCTTCACTCATTTCCGTCACTTGCTTTTTCCTCGATTTTAGTATTAGATGCTTCTTCTGTTTCTTCTACAGGTTCTTCTGCATCTTCGTACTTATGTCTAATCTTAGAAAAGTCGTCCATTACGAGTTGTAAATTGTCACCAGTCCAATCTTTACGATAGTGTAACATTTCCTCGTTACGGCTGTTAACAAACTTGAGTCTATTACCTTGTTGTGTTAGAATTCCTTGTTTTTCAAACAAGTCTACTAAACCACTGTAAGGATCCATACCTGTTTCATATGGAATCTTTACTTGTACGCCTTCAAAAGGTTTTGCGTAACGTGTTTTCATTACCTTACATGCGGCTCTAATACCACGTACATCACTTACCTTTTTACCATCTTCATCTTCTTTTAGTTTTAGTTTTTTCATTGCTACAACAATTGAAGATGCATACACAAATCCTTGTCCACCACTAATTTTATCATCAGGGTCAAACATATCTTGTGATGCGTATGTGTGGTTAGTACATACCATACCTACATTGTAACTACCAAACATGTTTACACAGTTTCGTACAAGTGCTGTAAGTGCCTTAGGTTTTCTACCCATATCACCTTTCAAATCACCTTTACCAAACTGATCAACATCAGTTGGAGTTAGCAACATACCTAGTGAATCAATAACAAACAATACTTTTGGTCTGTCTTCTGAATCTACTGCATCATAATCTGATCTGTAGTCTTTCATAAATTCACTAATGGTTTTTGCAACGTCATCGATCATACTCATCGATAAACGTAAAAGTTTACTTTCATCAGTATCAACACCTAATGCTTTTAACCACTTTTCATCAAGTGCATTCTCTGAGTCAATTAGTACTACAAAGATACCTTGATCTTGTGCGGCCTTTACAATGTTACCTGAAGCAAAGTAAGATTTACCTGCGCCGGATTCGCCAGCAAACACTGTTACCTTACCAAGGGGAATTCCTTTATGGAAGTCCCCGGAGATAAGATGATTTAGTGCGTAATTGCCAGTCGAAACCCAGTCAGTTGGATCGTTAAAACCCATACCTAGACCTGTTATGCTCTTGGTAAGGTTCTTACGAAATTTACTAACGTCAAATGGTTTCGCCATGATTACTCCTTATTGTTGACGGTTGCGAATCATTGCTAAAATATCATTAGCACGTTCGCTACTTGGTTTGTCTTCTGTTGCACTTGCAGTAGTAGTTGCAGTTTCAGCCACTGGTGCTGGTGTTGCTTCTGCTACTGGTTCTTGTGCTGGAGTAGGAGCCGGACTTGCTGGAGCCGCCGTTGGTGCAGTTGCACCTTTGTTCGGATCACCAGTTGGAGCACTCATGCCTGGAGCACGAAAGTACTGTCCAAAACGGTCTGGATCATATGCTTCACCATCAACAGATGCTTCAAACATTTGTTGGATAACTTTAACTTCAACGTCTGATGGCTTCTTTGGTAAGAAGTCATTAAGGTTATGCAATCCATGTGTATCAATTGCAGTTTTTTCTTCTTCAGTTACTGCACGTTCTCTACGTGACCATTGTGAAGTCGAATAATCTGCATATCCACCTTTAGATGTTTTCTTAATTCTAAAGTCTACACCTCTTACATAATCTGTAGGAAGTTCTTCCATCTCAGGATCCATTAATGCACCCTTAATGATTTGGAAAATTTGTGGACCAATAATAAAACGTCTAATTGGATTTTCTGGAGTAGTATCATCACCAATTGGATTATCTACTACAAAGCCTTGGAAAATATAAGAACGTTTCTTCCAATATTTTCTACCTTGTGCTTCTAATGATGGATCTTTGAACCAACCACGTACTTCTTGAAGTACAGGACATGCTTCACCATACATTTCCATACATGGAACATTTACTGTCACTGGACGTGAATCAGTTTGTCCTTTAATACCTGCAAATGGAAGTTTGATCATCAAACGTTCTTTCCAAAAGAAAGTCGCCTCAGGATCTGCGTCAGGTAAGAAACGAAGTACTGCTTCGCTACCTTCTGCCATATTCCAATGTGGGTAAATTGCGTTGTCGCCGCCGCTTTGTTTGTTGTTGCCACTTGTACGTGACTCTTGTTCGCGTAATTTTGCACGAATCTCTGCTAATGTTGCCATAATTTAAGCCTCCTATATTTTGCCTTTATGTGCCTGCTGTAGATATGTTTCTCTAACAACATACCTACTATTATATTTAGTTTTCCTGAAAAGGTCAACTAAAATTTGTGAAATTATCTAATTAATTTTGCCAATTTGTCTTTAATGTAGTCTAAATCTTCATTTTTTGATTCCGCAACATCTGGAATACCGTTGCCATTCTCGTCTTTCCACCATGATCCCATCTCATCATGTGAATCATATTTACAATCGCAATCCGGTTTGCAGTTATGCATTTCACAACCACAATCTTCACAAGTATATGTATGTCCTGCCATTAATTTCTTAACTTCGGCAGGTGCTTTTCTAGACTCTTCAACTTCGTTAGTCTTGCTCATAGCCTTTTTAACTTCGTCAGCGGACATGTTTAATTCTTTTGCTATTTCTTCATCGCTGTGACCTTTTGCTTTTAGACTATGCATATACTTAATGCTACCTTCTTCTACATCTTCATCGTTTTCAACTTGTACCTTGTTACCTGATAGTTTGGATACAAACTTCTCGACTAGATCCCCTACGGAATCGCCAAAACGTTTTCTAGCGGAAATAACAACGCCAGTCTCACCTTTTGGAAACGCTCCAGTTTCTTTGTCATAGAATGAGCGAACAAACTCAATGATATCTTCAGTAGATGCTTTTTCATCTTTAGGCTCTTCATCGCCTGCAAGTTTCATTGCACCATCTTTATCAATAGTTACATCTGTAGTGTCGTCATCTTCTTTTTTCATATCTCCAAAATCTAAATCATCTAGTGCTTCTGGATTATTTTTTTGAATATAACGATAGATAGCAGGTCTAGCACATGATTCTGTATCATTGTCTGCTAGATCTTTTAGTTCGTTCATAAGTCCTTCGTCATCAATAATTCCTTTGAGACTGTTTATTGCATTTGTTGCATCAGGACCTACTGGTAGGGTTTTGCCAATCATTTTGTTCAACATGGCAATACGTTGTTTATCTAAGGCTTCGTCTACGACAGAGTCTGCCCAATTTTCAAATTCCTCTTCTGGGAAAATACTTTCTTCAGGTTCATCATCAAAGTAACCCATAGATTCTAATTCGTTTTGAATCCATTGATCTGGATCACCGTCTCTTGCTTTCATTGTACCATATGGCATTTCGCCTGAGTCAGCAAAATAATCAAATAGGTCTTGATATAAATCATTACCGTATTCAATACCACCATCGGCTTTTGCTTGTTTCCATTCTTCTGGATGCTTTGCTAAAATTGCATCAATATCAGAATCTTCTTTTACTACTGCATCTAAATCAACTGTTGTTTCTGCAACACGTTTTTGATGAATAGTATGTAGTAATGGAAATAAATCTTTTAAGTCTTCATTAAACTGTGGAATAGTAAATGCATTGGTAAGTTCGTTTACAACGTCTTCTCCCAATTCAGCGTCTGTATTTTCAACAGGTGCAAAATTTTCTTTTGTTGTAGAATAGTAATTTTGTCCTGCTAACTTTTTAATGTGTGTTCTTAAGTTTTCAAGTTCAATATTACTTCCTTCAATAATATCATTTGAGGTTGTGTTCATAAAGTCTTTCTTACCTACGAATCTTTTAAACGCAGTAAGTTTGGCAATGTTAGACGAAGTTTCAACAATGTGTTTTCCAAAGTCATCATGAGGGAGACCGCCATTGGCAACGTGTCGAGCCATTGCTCTTCCACCTGCTAAATGTGCATAAGGATATTTGAAACGTTCACCTGCTTCATTTTCAATAAACAATGAACTAATGTGTCTTGTTCTAGCACCTGCTTGTTCTGGTGTAATTTCTTTTTTGTGTCTTATAATAAGTTTTGTTTTGTCTAGTTCCTCATAACTAGATTTTGTTGTTCCATACATTGCTGACTCCTGAACTTGTTTATTTGCCAAGTATTGATAATCTCTTTTGTCTAAATTTGACTTTGCTATATCTCTTGTATCAAAACCCATCATGTGCTTCTTTGCAAAGAAACGCATTTCTTTTAAAAAGTTATACCATTCATTTTCAATAGGCTCTGGCAAGTTTTCTAACATATTTTGACTGTAATAAATCTTTAGTGCTTCGCCTTCACTAATGCTTATACTAACAGCACCTTGATTTTCATCATTTACTACCCAATCAAAATCATAAAAACGTGCTTGGCTTTCATCTGCTGTAGGTGCGCCATTCTCGTCTCCCATTACAATCTTTGGAAAACGGCTACGAATTTTTTCAAATAACTGCTTTGCTATGCTGTCTAATCCTGTCATACTGTTATTTATGCTACTAGAATGAAATAAAGACAGGCATGGGCATTACACTACTTTCGGCATCTGCATCACGCATCTTCTCATATATGGCAGGATCCCAGTCTGCAAGTATCTTTTGCATACGAATATTAAGCATTGTACTCATTACTAAATCGTCATGTTCGCCCGTTTTAGCACCAAATGTGGTGCCATGTGCTACAAATGCCTTTAGTTCTGATATTAAAGGTTTTGATTTAATCTTAAGTTGTCCATTCTCTAACAGTTGCTTAAATTTAGCACATGCTGAAATTTTTGTTTTGTGTGTTGTATTAAATCCTTTACGGAATTTACGTACATGTCCTTTACGTGCTGGTTCACTTAAAAACATACCATAAATGTTTTCTTCTCCAAACTCGTTGATAGCAACTAACACTGCTTCTCCAATAGTGTTATTTTCAACACTATAATACACTTGTGGTAATTTAGATCCACGTTGTTGACCATCTTCCATTATAGTTTTTGTTATGTCAGCAAGTACTCTAACTTGTACTTGTACAGGTGAAGTATTGTGTTGCCATTCTGCAACTTGTTCAAAACTAGGTAATTCAAAAACTTGTATTGCGGCATAGTCTCCGCCTGTACCTAAACTTGGATCTAAACTTACAACATATGTAAAGTTTGGATTAATATCTTTATACCAACGTGTCTGTCCAAATTTTCTTAACGGATCTGTCCCTTCAAGTTCTGCAAGTTTAACACTATTAATTAATGTTTCGTCAAAGATTAAGAATTCACATTCGTGTTCACGTCTAAAACGTTCTTCGCCAATACGTGATTTTTCTTCTGCGGCCCATGCATCATCTCTGTCAGGGTGCTCACTCCAGTGTGCTGAAAAAGCATAGAAACCATTTATTCCAACTTCAGTATCATTACCATGTTCATCAAAACGTTTCATTGCTTCAGTCCATATAAGTGCAAACTGATCTTCGTCACTGTTAGGTGTTGAAGTAATAATTGCTTTACCTCCTGTTGCTAGTGTAGGAGATATTGCAGTCCAAAATTCTTTTGCAATAGTAGGATTAACAAATGCAAACTCATCACAGTATAGTAATGAAATACTCATACCACGTCCTGTGTTGTCTGTTGTGGTTTGTGATACTATTCGCGAGCCGTTATCAAATTCCATTGATCCTTTGTTGTATGAGGTTACACCGCACCTTATATGATCTGGACAGTCTTCGTAAGCATAACGAATACGATGCATAATTTCTTGTGCACCTGCATACTTGTGTGCGGCAATAAGAACAGTTACATCTGGATTGAACATTGCATACCATAATAGATAACCTGCGGCTGTAGTTGACTTACCTGTTTGTCTAGGCAACATGTTAATATTAAATCTATGACTATGATACGAGTCTACTAATCTTTCTTGAAACTCAAAAGGTTTGAATTTTAATTTCCCTTGTGTAGGATGTTGTATGAAAAAGAAATTATCCATAAAGAATTTAGCACCAGTGTCAGGGTTTGCACATGCTCTTAGTTCTTGAACTTCTTTTTCTGTATATCTAGTCCTTGTGTGTGCTTTTTTAACAAGTACACCGTCAAGGCTTTTTGCGTTTTGTGCCATACTAGTATTTAATCCAAAATATCGTTGTAATAACCCGTATCGAACCTAAGATCAAATAGTTTACGCCTATCTTGTTGTATTAGTATAGGTACAGGACTTCCAAACTTTCCATATTTAGGTTCACTCCATAACCATTCGTATTCATAACTTACATTTAATTTCTTACAAAGTTTTTTAAGTCGTCTTCGATTAATATCTTTAAATGTATAAACAATGGCTTGGTTGTCACCTAAGTGTTCCCATTCTCCTGACCATTGTACTATTTTAATTTGGTTCTTTTTCCATGCCGCCAAACTCCACGGACATACAGGTTTTATTTTTTGGAAATATTCTGCCCAGTCTGTCATATGAATATTTACTGAAAAAAATAGGCGCCGTAGCGCCTATTGAATCTGTTATTGTTTTTGGATTACGTTTTACTTCTTTTTACCTTTGCCGCGTCCACGACCTTCTGTTGTTTTAACATCTTCTTTTGGCATTTTACCACGTCCTCGGCCAGCCATTACTTTACCACGGCCACGTCCTGCCATAAGTTTACCTCTGCCTCTACCTTCGTCTGTGCTTTCTTTACCATCTGATAATGCATTCCAAAGTTCTTCTTTAAAAGTTTTATACTCTGTTCTTAATTTATCTTCGATTGATTCTAATGGATTATCTCCACTGTTTGCTGGAATCATTTTGGTTTTTCTTGTTGCCATACCTGCGTCTTTAGCATAGTCTGGATCATAACCTTTGTAAGTAGGTTCTTCTCTTTCATCTCCCATTGAATTTGCAAAGCCTTCTTCTGCTTCTTCATCTTCACTGCCATATGGTGAACCATTTACGTTATCATCTGGTTTCATCATTGGAACATTATCTTTGTCTGGCATCATATCTGGAGATACTTGCTGTAGTCCTGCAAGTTTCATAATTTGTGCAATCATTGGCAAGTCTTCTGGTGAGTCAGCACTAATGGTAATTGATTCGTTCAAACTTTCTTTTACATCCTTTACCATTTTTTCTAATTCTTTTTTGTCAACGTCTGGATGCATGTCCATCATCTGTTTCATAGTCTTTCCATCTTTGACCATTTTTTCAACATGTGACTTGCTGACTTTATGTGCTTCGTCCATCTTTTTCTTTTTGTCTTTGATGGCTTTCTTCATTGGCTCTTTTTTGTCGCCATCTTTATCCATGTCTAAAAAATCTGGTTTGGCTTTTTTTGCTTCTTCAACTGGAGGATTCATTTTTTCTGTATTTTCTACAGCGTCATTAATTACATTAGGATTATTTTTATCTAATTCCTTTAAACGTTTTAGTACGTCATACATTTCACGTGATGCCATTATTCTACTCCTTTATGACGTTCTTTTTGTTCTTTTGCTAACTGCTGTAAAAACGTCTCTTTACCTTTTTCAGTTGTTACTAATTTGTCTTTGTCTACTTCAGGTGCGTCTTTGTATTCACTATCTAAAAGTTTATCTTCGTATGGTTTTTCATCTTCAGTACTTGCTTGATATTCTTCTGTTGGTTCACCTGGTTTACGTACACGTATCATATCATCTTGCATATTAAGTACGCCTGATAGATATGCTCTTAATTCATGTTGTGTAGTTGGATAATTTACAGTTGTTTCATAAACTGTAACTTCGCAGTTTGTCAACTGTGGGAAATCTAATGGCACACTTTGTATTGGTGTCTTCTTACCTGCTGATAAATTAGCAACATCAAACTTCTTTAATGCTACTTCCAATTGATCTTCAAAACCTTCTTCTAAATCTCCAGCAACTTTGATAACAAAGTCATACTGTTTTGCGGCTTCTGCAAGATATTTTTTAAATGTGTCAGCCATTATATTCTCCTTTAACTACGTTTATTTATCTTGATCCTTGTTTAATATCTTATCTAAAATGGCGTTGCGATCCATGACTACATAGCCTTCTGCGTCCACTGTATCAGCATTTTCACCTTGTTTTTGATCTATATTTTGTTTTTTAAGTTGTAATTCAACCATTTTTAACTTTTTATCTAGTTTTTGACTCTTTGCATCTATAGCATTTTTGAGCATATTACTTGCTGTTTCAAACACCCTACCTGCATATCTAGATTCTACATTCATGCCCAAGTCCATTAGATCTTCATAACTTTGTTTGGCTTTTTCTGCTAGATCATCTAGTTCTTTATCTGCTAATTCTCCAAGTCCTTTTACCATGGGTAAAGCGGCAGAGATTTTATCAAATTCTGCAATACTTCGCTCAAGGTTGTCAGTTTCTTTTTTGACCTCAACAACTGTTTTTGGTTCTTCAACCTGCTCCATAGTTTCTTTAACTTCAGGTAGATCTAACAATTCTTCTAATTTCTTTGTCATAATAATACTTATCTTCTCTTGCCTTGGTGGAATAAATCTTTTTCAGTTACCACTCTAAATTGGATACCATACTGCTTACAGTATTTGGCGGCCGCTTCCCATTTTGCTTTATTCTTAATATAGTTTGCTTGGTTGTAAGCACTTTTGCCAACTTGTTCTTTTACTGTATGGTTCTCTGGTTTAATTTCAATTATTTCCGCTTTGGTCTTTCCTTTACTGTTTGCATACACAATAAAAAAATCAGGAACGTAAACAGTATACTTTCCATCCAACGGATTTCTATAAGGAATCTTTATACTTTCACTTGCCCATTTTGCAACTGCTGGATGTTCATCACACAGTTTCATAAAATGCCATTCCCAACTTGATCTATAATTAGGAGTTTTATTTCCTATATATTTTTCTGGGTTTTTTAGTTCATACCTGCCACGGGCAAAGTTTCCTAATTTGGCCATTATGCAATGATGTTCCTCTTGGCTGGATTATCTCCAGTATCCGGCTTTCTAGTTCCTAATGCAGAAACATTTATTCTGTTTATGTTTAAAATTTCTCCTAGTACATTGTCTAATTGTGTTTCTGTTAAGCCTTGTAGTTGTGAAAGTAATTCAAATGGACTTACTTCGTCTATTTTACATTGTTTTAAAAATATAAATGCTACACTTTTTGCCGCACTTTCTTGCATTCCTCTTTTTTGAAAAAATGCTATTGCGGCATCACTTTCACTTGCTTTAAATTGTAGTTCTAATTTGTTTAAAGAATCAAAATATAAGATACTGTCTTCTGCACTATCTTTCTTTTTTATTTGAACATCTAATGGTAAGTTTGAAAAAGTTTCTTTCATTTTATTTTCCTACTGTACTGGTACAACTGTTAATGCATTTGTGCCTTGTTGAACATACTCATAATTTTTATTAAGAAGTTCAGCATCGCCTGCTTGATATGTTATATTATTGTTTGCATTGTTTATAGCATTTTGAAATGCTTGTACAGAACCATCTCCTAAATTATTACCAAATGATCCAACTCCTGTTGTACCTTCTGCTACACCTAATTCTTTTAACCTTGAAGTTTCTGCTGGAGTAAAGTAACTATTATTTTCAACAGTGTTAGTTTCTGCTTTTACTTGTATATCTTTAGAGTTTGCTACTACTGTGTCTTGTGTTTCAACTTTTACTGCTTGTGTTTGTCCTACTTTGTTTAATCCTGCAATTTGCACAGTATCTTCAATAGTGTTTGTAATTGCACCTGTTGCAATACTTGTTATCTCACTTTTAACACCTTGTTTAGTTAATTTTTTTGCATTCTCATATGTGTTCTTTGCCTTAATTGCTGTGCCAAGTAGTGCAAGTGGATTACCTGTAACGTTAGGATCCATTAGGTCACCAAACACATCTAGTCCTCCTGCAAGTACTCCTGTGTTACCAAACAATGATGCACTTCCTCCGCCTAGTATACTTAAAGGACTTGGTGTTGAATCATAATGTAATTGTGCAAATCCGTCTGGATTGTTTCTATTAACTCTACCTTCAGCATATTTTATTCCTTCATATATTAAAGTCATTTGATTGTCTGCTGGTGCACTGCTACTTGAATTAAGTTGCGGACCTTGCCAACTACTAATGATAGGATTAATTAATGTGTATTCAAAAAATCTGTGTCTACTTAATTGATAGATACTAATCTTATTAAAAAAATGACCAGCAGTGTAACTGTCATAACCAAAACTATAAGGTGCTTGGTTTGATGCTTTTGCTCCACCAGGCTGAGGTCCTGTTATTGATTTGCCATTGTAAGCAGGCTGTCTCGATAGTTCATCTGGGTAATTAGAATCAGCATAATAATTCTTAAAGTATTGTTGCCACATACCGCTTACCATGTTTACATTATCATCATGGAAAGTAATATTAATTGGCGTATATTGTACTTGTGTTTGTACATTTGTTTTTTTACCGTATTGATTTTTTACTTCAGTGTTTACATTTACTCCTGGTACTTGACATGCTTTTACAAGCATTCCAACTTCAATGTTAGGTTCTGCTTTTGAAAATCCTATGCCTGCACCTGGCGATCTTGCCGCGGCTTTATTGATGTCAAAATAAACATGATATAAAAATTCAACTTTAGGTGCAAGACGCATGTAGTCATCAGTAAACAATCTAGCCGCATGTTGATAATCTCGCATATCCCCATTACTGCCAAAAATGCCGCCTACTACATTGCCTAAAAATTTGGTTACTTTGCTCATACTATTATTTAGTCGTAAAAAAAGGCCGAGATATTTTACGTCCCGGCCTTATAAACAGATGACTACTAATTAGATATTAGCCTGTTGCTAAAGTTCTAATTGTTCTTCCGATAGCAGTTCCAATACCGTTTGGCTGACCAGCACCATTAGTTTGGATAGCGTTATCGTATTGCAGTGACATTGTAATGTCAACTGGATTTGAATCTGAATATGTTAACTGATTGTAGTTAATGTCTTGTACAAAACAACCAACTAGTTCAAATGTTTCAAGTACACTTGGTGTGTTAGCACCGTTACCACCGTCTAAGATTTCAATTCTAGTTTTGAATTTGTAATCTACTCCGGAAGCCGCACTTGATTGTTCGAAGAAATCGAATTGTTTCTGTAACTGTTGACCTGCACTCTTACTCACAGCGTTGTTTACATCATCACGTATTGTGATTGTAATTGGTTGCCATGTGTGTTTACCAGCATAGTAAACTTTTGAGTTGTAAACGTCAATTGCAATTGATTCGAAGTTTACATTCGGTCTTGTTACATCAATTACTTGTTTTGTAAGTTCAATGTTAGGAGCACCAGCACCAAAATTTTCAAGGCTCACTCTAAAGCGATACTTGAGTTTTGGCATCAACAAGCCTTGTGAACTTGCAGATTGGTCACTCGCCAACGGAACTGTAAATTTGCTTAAACTTGAAATAGCCATCTAATTTGCTCCTTGTATAGTTTTATTTATCCCCATTATTGATTGCCCAAAGTTGCTATCTCGCCAGTGTTCTTTAAGCGTAATGGAATGTAAATAAATTCCACACTTTTTACTGGCTCAATTGCAACGTCTACATAAAGTTCGTTGCGATCAATTCTTGCTGGAGTGTTGTTTGTATCATCACATACAACTAGGAAGTCATATAATGCTCTTTGACCTACAAGTTCAAGTAATAAACTTTCAGTTGCTTGTTTGATTTCATCACGTGTAATCTTATCGTTTGGTTCAAACATAAACGGTTTAGCAAGTAAAGTCATTTGACGTCTTAAGTATGCAACTAATCTTGCAACATTAATTCTGTCCAATGAACTAGCATTTTTTGCTCTTGTGTTTTGACCAAAGTTTACTAATCCACTACCAGTAATAAATGTTAATGGGTTAATTTTAACTCCTGCCATTGTTTCACGTACACCGTCATTTAGTGCTACTGCATTAAATTCGCCTTCGCTGTCAATGTAACCTACGCTTGATGCGTTGCTAATACCACCACGTCTTGTACCTGCTGGTGCAAACCATGGAAACGATACAGCATCACTTACTGCAATAGTACGTAGCATCATGTGACTTGGTGGAACAACAATGTTTTTACCTGTTACATCAGTTGTTAGTCCTGATGGATAAAACGCCGCCATGTACTCATCGTATGACACCATTCCGTCTTCGCCATCAGTAGTTGCACCTGCTGTGTTGTTACCCCAATTTTGTAACGAAGTTGCATTTGGTAATAGTCTAAACGGAGTATCAGCAACAACAAATCCTGTTAAGCCTCTGTCTACGTTTAGTCCAATTAAGTTACTTGTAAGTTCTGGATAACCAGGAGCACTTAACAATGTAAAGTTACGTGTTTCTTCATCACGTAGTAATTCATTACTATCAACTGCACTCTTTAGTCCAGCAATAATAGTTTGTCTTTGTGCATGTCTGCCAAATAATCCTGAACCGTCTTCTTTAGTTGTGTTCCAACCAATCCAACGTGCAGTTTTATAAGCCGCCATTGCTTCGTCACCAAAGCGTGTGTTTTTACCACTGTTTGCTGTGATATCAATTTGATTTGCTACAAATTTCTTAACATTGAAACCTGAACGTCTAGTGTTCCATAGTAGCATACCTCTTGGATATAAATCTGGGTCTGGAGCATCTGGATCTACATAGTTAGAACTTAACAATGCTTCAATAGTTGCCGCAGTATCACCTGTAGCACCTGCTGATCCATAACGTGCATCTGCAAACACAATTCCATCTTCAGTAGTTTGATCAGTTACGTCAATTAATACCCATTCAGTTGCTGAATTATCCCAACGGTAAACTTTAGCACCGTAAGCATCTACGTCAGCAGTTGAAACCCAAATATCACCTTCAACTAGATCAGTACCATCTGACTGTCCGCCAGTTTTTTCTGGAGCAGTTGCTGATACAATAGGTCCTTTAGGATCAGTTGCACCTGCTAATGGTGTGTAATTTAAATAACCTACCCACTTGCTTCCATCATGCACCATAATATCAACTTCATCTAATGTTGTGTTGTACCATAGTGTACCATCTGCTGGAGTTGCTGTTGGAGCATTATCACTTGCTTCGTATACAAGTGGTTTCCAGTTGCTGATAATGTGTGAGTGATCATCATCTGCGCCTGCTGTGTAGTAGTTTGCAGTACCTGATTCAACACCTGCACCTGAACGTGCCCATGCTGTAAATCCTGCACTTGGTAAAATACTTGACGCATCTGTAATTTTAATTTCGCCGCCTAATGCATGGCTTATTGAAAGATAACCATTACTTACTGTTGCAGTAATGTGTTCAAAGCCTGCCGCACTAATTGCTGACGCAACACCTTCAACTGTTGCTGTCGATACAGTTACAGTTTTAGCAGTTTGATAAACGTTACTACCGTTATCTGTTTCTGCCATTGTAAATGAACCTGTACTTACAGTTGGGTTTGCACCTTGTTCAGTACCTGTTGCACTTGTTGGTGAACTTGTTACTCTTCTGTATAATTTAAAGTTAACTAACTTTTCAACACCTGTTGTACTATCTTCTGATCCGCCTCTACCTGAGTAGTTTGCAAGAGCAAATATTGTACCTGCGGAAATTAAAGTACCGCCTGTAGTGTCAATTGTGTTAACTGCTTCTTCTCTTGTATTGTAAACTGGTGTAGTCACTGTTGACCATACACCTAAACTATCATTCCAAACTTGTACTTTAATATTAGCACCTAAGTTTGGTGAAGTAGTTTTCATCCAAACACTTCCACTTGGTTTAATACCACTTCTAGAAGTTCCTGCTACTGTTACAGTATCTGTTGACTTCCATGTTGGAACGTTTGAGTGTTTTGAAATTTGTACTGCCATACCTGAATAGTATGTTGCAGTAATACCAGTTTGTGTTTTTAGTGTACTTCCAGTTGCATCTTCAATTACAATAGCACCATCATCTGTAGTACCATCTGAACTTGAAGTTCCATCACTGTAAATCTCTAATACACCTGTTGTTGTAACTTTAGCACCAACACCTTGGATACTTGCACCGTTAATTGCATTTGCAAGTGCAGTGTTTGTAGTACCTGAAAGTACAACACTTGTACCGTTAATAATAAGTGCTTGACCGTTTAATAATGTTGGACTTGATACAGTACCTTGAATTGCTGGCCAACTAGATGCCCAACTATCAGAACTAAATGTTGAGTCACCACTTGTTAAAGCGGCAATGTTTGCACTAGTTGTAGAACCTACTTTGACCCAGTTGTTATCTGCATTTTTATAGTACACATCATTTTGTGTTCTTGCAGTTACTACAGCGTAATCACCTTTTGCACCTACGCTTGATTTAGGATCACCAGTTGCAACATCTCCAACAAGTTGTGTAGCGGAGTTAAGAACTAAAGGAATCTTGTTAGTGAATTTTTGTGTTGCTCTGTTCCATTCAAATATACCATATAATGAATCGTTTGTATCTAACCAATATGTACCATCTGCTGGTGTACCTGCTGGTGCAGATGAACTACCTGTAAGTTCTGCAAGGTCAGCATCTGCTCTTACAACGTATGCTCTATTTGCTACGCCTAAGAAAGAATATGCTGATTGCAATCCGTACTCATTAAGTTCGTTACCATGCAATGGATTGTTAGATGAATCTGTATAAAACTTTGGATTACCAAATGTTTCTGTTAATTCTCTTTGTGATGTAATTAGGTATGGTTCTCCAGCATTAGATTTTAATGTTCCTTGTGCTGTTCCTGTACCTGCGCCATTTGGCTTATTAGCGGCAGTTGCTACGATAATTAGTGGTACCGTTGCGGCCGCGGCTGGCGTATAAAAACTTTCGTCTATTACGCTAACTTCAACTCCTGGTGATGTAAGTGCCATCTTGTTACTCCTTTGATTAAGTTCTTAAACATATTTAGCCACTTCTACTAAAAATGCGGTATAATAATAGGCGGAAAAGGTACCGAAAAGGGCGGTAAATACAGTTATGGCAAGACCTTTATGTAAATCATGTAACCGTAGACCCTGTGCAGTAAACTATAAGAAGGGCCGTAAGACTTACTACAGAAGTAAGTGTGAACAATGTGCAAGGGGAAGAACTCCAAGCACACCTATGTGGTATCAACTAGGATATAGACAAAAAGATAAATGCGATAAGTGCGGTTTCACAAGCAAACACAGTGAACAATTTGCTGTGTATCATATTGACAGTAAACTAACAAATTGTAGACACAGTAATTTAAAAACTGTGTGTGCTAATTGTCAGCGTATACTACACAAAGAAGGATTTACTTGGAAACAAGGTGACTTAACACCCGATTTTTAAGAAACTCTACACTATCATTGTTTTCAATAGTAGCATCAAAGTCTACGTTACACCATGCCCATTCTGATATATGAACTTCAGGAAAGTTTTCTTCCATTTTATGTGCAACTACTATATTCTTTGCGCCTTTGTTACTATTAACTTGACGCATTTGATGTTGTGCAGTAGTCCACCATTCTGGTTCGTCACCACGTTTTACACGCCATAATTTTCCACCTATTGAACGTAGCATATTTGCTTCATTTTCAAAACGCACATCTGGAATAACAAATTTACCCTCAGGATTTTCAAGTAATTGCTTTTTAACAAGGCTGACCCATATACCGTCATAGAATCCATTACGCATACAATCTGTTCCAAATAATTGTAATACTAGTCTTGGTGTAATTGGATTACCTGTTTCCGTACTCCAATAAGGATCTACTTTTTCACGCCATGCACGTGATTCAGGGGTTTTGCCTTCAAGCATTTCTCTTTCCCAACCAAATACACTGGCTACTCCATCTTTGAGTTTGTCTGCAAATGAAATTTTTGTAAAGCCTTGATGCTCGACTAAGAAGTCTGCTACAGTTCCTTTACCTGAACCAATAAGTCCACAAATACCAATTATCATAAAAGATCCTTTATTAAAAGTATCTCTAAATTGTATAGTCATTGTATAGGAAAGTCAAGTAGTTTTTAGCCAATTACGAACGACAATGGTTTAGAACCATCTACGTAATTTGCCAAATCCATTTCCAATTTCTCCATTTCGGCTTGGGCATCTGCTTTGAGTGCATCACCGTTAAGTGAAGTACCACCTTGTGGTGTAGATATTGTTGCGAATTTGCCACGTGCTTCACCTAGCATATATTTACATACTGCTAGTGTGTAGTCTTTCAACCATTGTCCTGCATATGGATCACTTAATAGATTAAAGTCTGGACGATAATTGTATATTTGCATAAGCACTTGTTCATCTGATCTAGGTCTTTGCATAATTGTTAACTTTTTACTTACAGGATCAAACTTAAAGTTAATAAAACTACCAAACATTTTACCTACTAGTTCTTGGTAACCTGCAAAAGCAAAGTAAGTGCCTAATCCACCCATTTGTGATGAATTTAAAAGATAGGTATTTGTATAAGCAAGATTAAAAGGTTCAAATAATGTACCTCCATCACCGCCTCCTGATCGCGATCCAATAGAACGTCTAAACAGTTCTCTGACTTCAATTACTTCGTTTGGTAAAATATAATCATTTGTATCTTCTTGAAATTCTAATATTGCATATGATTCTTCAACAGCGTTTTCTGCACGTTGTCTGTATTTTCCAAGTGCCTTTTCTAATCCTACTTCATAATGTTTAGGATCAAGTTCTACATCGACCATCCCGTCGCCAAGTAGAGTACGAACGTATTCAAAGACTGCCTGTTTCTTATTTTCTAAATCATTGCTCATATAAAGTTTCCTCTGTTAAACATATTTATTCTATAAATACAATTACTATGCCCAGACTCAGTTTATATAAACCGGAAAAATCCGCAGATTATCGCTTTATAGACAGGAATGTTTACGAATCCTTTCAAGTAGGCGGTACAGACATATTCATACACAAGTACGAAGGTCCTGTCGATCCTGGTGCTGATAAAAGCACCCCAAGTCAACCTTATGGAACAAACGATATACCTGAGACAAAAATACAAGATTTATTGTTTTTAGAAAACAGAGATAGAAAATATTCAGATGATGTGTATGTTATCCGCGGTATTTACAACGTACAAGATTTAGACTTTGATCTTTCACAATTTGGAATGTTCTTACAGAATGATACTATTTTTATAACATTTCATATGAATTCAAGTGTTGAAAATTTAGGGCGTAAATTAATGAGTGGTGATGTATTAGAACTACCACACTTAAAAGATGAATATGCACTTAATGATTATGGTGTTTCACTTAAACGTTTTTATGTAATAGAAGATGTAAGTCGTCCAAGTGAAGGATTCAGTCAAACATGGTACCCACATTTATTAAGAGCAAAATGTAAACCAATACTTGATAGTCAAGAATTTAAAGAAATATTTGATAAAGATAGTGGCGAAGGAACAGGATCTACTATACGTGATGTTTTATCAACATACGAAAAAGAAATGCAGATCAACGAAGCAGTTCTTAACCAAGCAAATGAAGATATTACAGGCGATCCTGAACAACCAGTAATTAGTGGTTATGATACAAAGCAATACTTTGTAGTACCAACTGATGATAAAGGCAACATTGATATTAATGATGACGGGTCAAGTACTCCAACATTAAAAACTGCAAAAGGAAACTTTTATGTTGGCTATCTTACTGAACAAGGAGTTCCACCAAACGGTGCTTTATACAGTTTTGGATCTCAGTTTCCACAAGCGGCTAGTGATGGTGAATTCTTTTTAAGAACTGATTACTTTCCAAATAGACTTTTCCGTTACAATGGTAATAGATGGGTTAAATACGAAGATGCTGTAAGAGTTGAAACACCTAGCAGTGATACTGCTAAAAATCAAATTGGTACATTTGTTAATAACAAAAGTAAAAATACTATTAACAATACAGAAGTTGATGAACGTCAAGCATTATCGCAAGTACTTAAACCAAAGGCAGATAATTAATGCAACATTTTTATGATGGACAAATAAGACGCTTTGTAACACAATTTGTTCGTGTTATGAGTAACTTTAGTTACAAAGATAGTGCAGGCACTTTACGTAAGATACCAACAAGTTATGGAAATCTTACTAGACAAGTAGCACATATCATTAGAGATAATAGTGAAAATAAAGTTGTAAGTGCTCCTCGTGTAAGTTGTTACATTACAGGTTTAGAGTATGCTCGTGATAGAGTTCAAAACCCAACACATGTAAGTAAAGTACATCTACGTGAAAGAGACTATGATACTGCAACAGGTGAATACTTAGATACCCAAGGACCAGGATACACAGTTGAGCGTGTTATGCCTGTACCATTTAACTTGCAAATGAAATGTGATGTATGGAGTACTAATACAGATCAAAAATTACAAATTATGGAACAGATGCTAGTTTTGTTCAATCCAAGTTTAGAAATACAAAGCACAGCAAACTATGTAGACTGGACTAGTTTAAGTTTAATAGAACTTGCAAGTGTTAATTACAGCACTAGAAGTATTCCGCAAGGAACTGAAACTGAAATAGACATTGGCGAACTAGCATTTACAATGCCTATATGGATTACACCTCCTGCAAAAGTTAAACAATTAGGTGTGATTGAAAAAATTGTAATGAGTGTGTTTGACGAAACAGGAAGTATTTCCGATGGTATTATTGATGCGGCAGATCCAATGGCAACAATGAATGTTACACCAGGAAACTTTGGCTTGTTAGTATTAAACAATACTGCTAAATTATTAGCACCTGCAGAAGGTGTAACAGAAACTTCACCAGGATCATTTGATAGGACAGGAGAACCTGTAAGTTGGTTTAAACTATTAGATCAATATCCAGGTAAATTTAGAGCAGGTTTAAGCACAATAAGATTAGCAAAAGCAGACGGAAATGAAATTGTTGCAACAGCAAGTGTAAATCCAACTGATGACACACAAATAGTTTTAAACTTTGATAGTGATACAGTACCTGGAAACACAATTCTTACAGACAGTGTTGCTAGTAGAGGAACTATTGATGCTATAATTGATCCATTAACGTTTAATCCAGACTTAGACAATCTTGCACAAGGAACACGTTATCTAATTTTAAATGATATACATCAGCATTTAAAAAATGACAGTTCTGATTCTAATATGAATGCTTGGCAAAATGCAGATGGCACAGTAGTACAAGCAAGTACCAATGATATCATTACATGGAATGGCACATTTTGGGAAATAACTTTTGATGCAAGTTCAAATGATGAACGTGCCGATTCTAGTGTAGTACAGACCCCAGTCTACATAACTAATACATATACAGGCGTACAGTATAAATTTACTAACGAATCAAACGCTTGGTTAAAAAGTTATGAAGGTGAATATTTAAAAGGGTCATGGCGACTAGTAATATAAAAGATAAAAACATTGTTTGTAGTGGAGCATTATTTTATGCTCGTAGCACTAAACGCTTTCTATTCTTAGAACGTACTAAAACAAAAACCGCAGGTCAATGGGGACTTGTAGGTGGTATGGCAGAAGGGGACGAAACTCCTTGGAAGGCACTAGAACGTGAAATAAGTGAAGAGGTAGGTAAAACACCACCTATTAAAAAAGTTATTCCTTTAGAAATGTTTACTTCAAACGATAGTAAATTTTTCTTTCATACATACCTTGCAATAATTGAACAAGAATTTATACCACAATTAAATGAAGAACACAGCGGTTATGCTTGGACTAATGTTAATTGTTGGCCAAAGCCTTTGCATGTAGGGTTACGTAATACACTTCAGAACAAAGCAATCAAAGAAAAGTTACAAACAGTTTTAGATTTAATTGTTTAATCTACTTTAGACAAATCAAGATAGTTATAATCCATTTTTATGCCTAAACTTTTAGGCAAAACATTAAACGCAATAGTTACACGTTCTTTATCACTAGGTTGACTGTCATGCACAATATAACTTGGAAACAGTAAAAGTCTACCTGGCATTGCATTTATAGTAAAAATTTCACTTGTAAAAGCAGTGCTTTCTGCACTACTAGTTTTTATTATCTGTCTAGTTTTATCATGATTGTAAAGTCTGGTTGGAGTATTTTCATCAAAATATAGAACACCACTCAACAAACTATTTGAATGAAAATGTGAAAAAATATTACCTCCTGATTTGGTATCAGTACCTGGAGCATATTTGTTTGCCCACATCTGTGTTATAAAATATTCTTCTTTACGCCAACCAATTGTTTCCGCAAACGCACACGCACTGTCCAAAATGTTTGTTACTGTGCTTTGCATGTAATCTTTTTTATGTAAATCATCTTCACTTTGCAAAAACAGATCTCCTTGTACCCAATTTATTTTGGATATGTCCGGTAAGTCTATTGTTGTTGTTGCGATTGGTATTGGAAAGATACCACTGATGTTCAGTTCATTCTTCATACAAATAATTATCGTATAAGTAATTGTAACATGGACAAACTGAAGATTAGATTCACAAAACCCCCTGGACCAATTAATAGTTTAACATCACAGCAAGTGGTTGTAGATAAATTTGAAGATTGGGATAAAGTCCCACAGCCTGTACCTGCTACAAAAATGGTTCCAAATTGGTTTAAACAAACTAAATCACTTGGCGGTCCAATTGAAACAATGCCTACAATTAAAAAATGTCCACCTTTTTTAGATGCAATTACAACAGGATATATTATTAATTTTTGTTCTGAGTTAACAGTAACACACTTGTCTAACTCACAAGTAAGCAAAAAAGGATCTGGTGGCATTTTTATGACTTCTCATGCTATTGGGCAATTTGAAAATGCTCCATGGAAAGATAAACCTGTATTAAAGTTTGGTAGTCCTTGGATAATAGAAACACCTCCAGGTTGGAGTTGCTTTTTTACACATCCTTTAAATGTACCAACTGATAATTACCATACATTAAGTGGAATAGTTGATACTGATACTTACAGAGTACCAATTAATTTTCCTTTTGTGTTTAATGCTCCTGTAGGAGATGCATATGAATTTAATACTAGTACTCCAATGGTTCAAGTTATTCCTTTTAAACGACAAGACTGGGAAATGGAAGTAGTTGCTACTGACTGGAATGAATGGAAAGCACATCAAAATATTTTAGGCGATGCAGGCGACGAAGCATACAAAAATAATTTTCATGTTAAAAAGAAATTTACTTAATTTGATCTACTGAAACACTGCCACCAAATTGCTTAATATCAAACTTGATATTACTAGTTTTGTCACTAACTATTTCAACTTCATGTGCAGTAACACTTACTAAATTAATAATAGTGTCATACTGCTTTCTTTTATCTTTATTGCTAAGAATGTTGTAAGCCTCAGTTACTTTAATAAAGTGTTTTTGGTCACCACCTCTGTCAGGATGTAGGTCCATTGACAAACGTCTATATGATTCTTTTATTTCTGCTGGAGTAGCACTTGGATTTACTCCAAGTATTTTATATAGATTATCTTCTTGTGTCATAAAGCAGATCTATTTCAGTAATACTTATTTTACCATCAACAAATGTACTATCCACACCATACTTGATTGGTTTTACAGCAATAAAACCGCCTCTAAGATTAGGCATAATTTCAACTGTATTAGGTGGAATAATTAAATGATAGTTTTCAGCAGTAATTGCTTCGTTTAGATTATTTTCATCTGGTGTAAATCTTAAATGGAAAGCAAGATTGCTTGTTGCAATCCTTACTTGCTCAGTAAAGAACGGCCCCATTTTAAAACTAGTTTCTCCTGTAACATCTGTTACTTCATATACTAGTGTTGTGTAAAACTTTTTGATCATGCTCATACTACTATTTATATGTTCTTATACCATTTTGTGAGATAGTCATAATGGTTGTCTAAGTCACGCATAATGCGGTCTATACGATAATTTTCTGAGTCAACATAACTTTCAGCATACCTTAAATAATCGTCGGCCATAAATGCTACACTCTTTTTGTAGAAATCACTTCCGTACAACATTTGAAACCATTGTCCTGTATGAAACATACTTGTAATGCCTGGTAAAAACATACTGTCTTTAGGCCCTGGTACAAATTTTTCTAAACGTTGCTTACATGTATCAGGAAGTTCTTTACTTGTAACATCTCTCCAAAATTGTGTGTCTTTTCTTGAAGCAAATTTATAGTGTGTAAAAATAAAATCTCTAATTTCATAGTACATTGATAACCATTGTCCGTTTATGTAAGACAAGTTTTGTTTGGTCCATGTGCCATCACTCTGTCTTAAACTATCAACTACAAATTCTACTGCTTTGGTTGTAAATGTAATACCTGTTGCTTCCAAAGGTTCAACAAAGCCTCCGCTTAATCCTATTGCAACAACATTATCATGTGCTATACCTTCGTGTGTACCTATACGCATTTGTAAATGATTAGCAGGAGCATCAAATTCTCCTATTGCTTCACGTAATTCTTTTTCAGCATTTTCTTTAGAACAATAAGCGTCACTGTAAACATATCCATTTCCTATTCTTTCATATGTAGGAATAGTCCAACGCCAACCATGTTTCATTGTTGTTGCTTTTGTATATGGATGACATTCTTCTTGTGGATTTTTATATTGTGTTGGAATTGCAACTGCACTATTACATGGCAGATTTTCAGTTTCATCTAAATATCTAACACCTAATGTTTTTCCTAATAGTAAACTTTTGAAGCCACTACAGTCAATATACAGATCTGCATGATATTCAGCACCTCCGTCATCACGTAAGCATTTAATACCGTTTTCAAACGTATCAACTTCTACAATTTCAGTATCAATTATTTCAATTTCATTTTTTATTTTTTCTTTAATTGCTTCACCAATCTTATGTGCATCAAAGTGTACTGCGTCCCACGATGGCATCATAAAGCCATGTGTAAAATCCATCACATGATTATACTTGGGTGATTTGTTTGCTTTAGCAAGTTTATAACTTTGCACAAATTCAAAAAATTCTTTTTTACTTTTTCCCAACCAATAATTGAATGTAGGAATTTCAGGCCCTAATACAAAACTACCATAGTCATCATTGTCAACAAAATACGGTTGATCACTCCAACCATTAAACTCTACTCCTAATTTGTAAGTTGCTTTGGCCGCTTTCATCCAGTCTATAGGCTGTAATCCACATTTACGTAAAAATTCTGTAGTGTATGGTTGTGTTCCTTCACCAACACCAATAATACCAACTTTACTGCTTTCAATAAGTTGTATCTTAACACCAGTAGGTATAGTGTTTCTTAAATATGCGGCTGATAAGTATCCACTTGTTCCGCCTCCTAGTATGCAAATTGTTTTTATCATTTTATCTCCGCGTAATTAAAGTGTTCTTGGTTGCCTAACTTGGTTGGTAACAAGTTGAAACTAAGAGTATAACGTGCTTTGCTTGTTATGTTCTTTTCACTTCTATGTTCTATGTAACTAGGCCACATAATAAGTTTATTAGGTTCAGCCTTACTACTAATTCTATCCGTTAAAAACGGACTGTTTCCGTCTCGTGTAACACTTATGGTGTTACGCATTTTACTTATCGGATTATAAAATTCTGTACCACCCTGATCAGGCGTACTATTCAAATAATATACTCCACTTAACAAACTATTTGTATGAGTATGTGGGCCAATGCTTTGACTATTGCTAAATTTATTCATCCACATGCTTGTAATGTATAAATTTTCAGGTTTATACCCTATTTTATTACAATATTCAATACCACAATCAATTATTTGTTTGCTTAAAGATGAAAATGCAGGTTGATCTTGTAAATTTTGTTTAGAAATTTGATACATAGGAAATTCTTCAAATCCTTGTTTATGATTTGTCCATTCTACAGCATCTATCATTTCTTGTATGTCATGATCACTTATGTCAAGTTTAAATTCTACAAATCCTGTTGGAAATAAACCTATTACATTAGATTCCATAGTGTCTACCTCTTGATTTTTTACCTAAATTCTTTAAATTAAAAGTATAAGGTATTACTACACGTTCTTGTAGTTCACTAGAATTAGTAAAATTGTTTTGTCCTGTCATATGCGGAATGTCACTTCTAAAAATCACACATTGTCCTGTTTTGGCAGGAACATAAAACTCTCCTTCAGTGTCAACTGTACGTGTTTTAAAGTCTGGTTGCCAAGGTTTCCACTTTGTATCAGGTTGAAGTAATCCTAATGGTGCAGAACCTTCTGGTGCATGTACATAATACACAGTACTTAATAATGTGTTTGCATGTATATGAGGTTTATGTGTACTAGCACCTTGTTTGCTTAATACTGCCCAACTATTTGCAACAAAAATATCTTCTATATCGACATCCCAACCAATATTATCCGCAAACTTGTGTACTTGTTGTATTAACCATTTGTTAAGATTTTGTAATTCGTCATATTGATGAATACTTCCGTCAGTTACAAACCCCAAACCTTCACCATTGTCTATACTATTTTCTTTTTCTAAACGTCTTATTAAATCGTAAATTACTTTATGGTCCGAACAATCTTCAATTGAACGTTGTGCAATACCAACATTAGTGGGCCATATAGAATTTACTTGCATTATAGAAATTCCTTTAGATCTTTTTCAAAAAAGATTCCTTTATCATAGTATCCATCGTAACGTTCATTAGCATAAGGACCGTTAGCATCTACATAATGTAAAAATACTTGACCTAATTTATAATCCTCAATTTCGCACTTGTTACGCCAGTGCATTACTTCGCAACCTTTGTAAAGAACAGCATCACCATCTTCTAAAAAGACTTCTTGATCTTCAATTACAATAGGCCAGTTGCCTTTTCTATTGTCGCTTAACTTTACAGTTAAACTATATTCACATGCAGGTCTATCCCTATGCTTAGGCATAGCATTTCCTGAAGTATACAAACGTGCATACGTATACGTTGGAAACAATGTTAAACCTGTGATTCCTTCTACTTTCTTGTGCATAAAATTTAAGAAAGCATCAAACGTAAGGTCGCCACTTCGCGGACCTAAACAACCAGGAACCATTTCGTCACCGGTTTTTGCTTGTGGATCTCCTTCTGTAATATAAACTTTAGTGCTAAATTCTAAATATTCATACAGAAAATGTGCAGTTTCTTTTTCAATAAAATTTTTTATGTGTTTATATGGTTGCATTAGGTAATATTTTCTCTTTTCTTTCTCAATACAAATATACCTAAGCCATTCCAATAGTCATTTGGATCTTCTCCAGTTGTTTGTAGTTGTTTTTGAAATAGTATTTTATATTCTTTTTCATTTATATGCTCATTGGTTGCATTTTGTATTTGTATCCAATTCCAATCATCCATAATCAAAACAAATGTTTCTTCAAACTTGTCATAATACCTTGTTAAAAAGTTTTTTGTTTGTTCATACGTATGATCACCATCATAAAATACTATATTACTAGTATGTGGAATATTTGTCAAGTCTAAACTTTCCACAGGCTCATTAAATCCTAATACTCTGTTAGGACCTTTGACTTTTGCCATGTTTGTTTGGAATATTTTGAGAGGATTTCCGTCTTTTCCTTTCCAACCATCTACTTCACGCATAGGTTCTATGTCATTTGTGTGCCAACTGTCAATACAAACTGCTTGTATATTGTTGCCTTCTAAAGCACTACAAAATGTTGCACCATGCCATGTACCTATTTCTAAATATCTTACATCTTTTGTTTCACATAGATTGTTTAAGAAATGTTTAATTTTATGACTAGTAAGGCCTTCTATTTCTAACGTACTGTCAGATAATTTACTTACATTATCCATACTTTTTTCTATTGCATTATTAATTGCACCTACAAACTTGTTTTTTGTTTTTGCACTTACTACATCTTCACAGTAATGACACTTCCAACAATTAAATTTACAATTTTTAATTTTTTCACGCCATACTTTGATTGGCTTGTTGTCTAAATCACCTACTTCAATGAATTCATTAAAGTTATCAAACAAAATGTCTTGATCATTTGCAAATCTTTCAACTAAATCTACTGTTTCCCATAATCTATCAATAGATTCTCTACCATGCATTTTAAAAACGTCAATACCAGCGTCCATAAGTTCAACCCAATCTTCTTTCCATGGAGTAAAGTTGGCTACTTTTAACTGTGCGGCAGGATCCATTGCGTCCCATCTAGGACATGTAGGTTTAGATATAGGATCCATGAAAAAACTTGGAGACATCGCTTCTTGTCTACTAAAATTAAATTCAAAATGTTCGTCTTGTACAGGACAATTACCCCAACAACCTTCGTTGGCTAATAAACTTACTCTAAAGTCCGGACATATATTTTTTCTAACGTATTCTTTTGCCTCTTTTATTTCTAATAGTTTATCTTTGTCACGCATTAAATCTCTATCTAAGTTTACATAATAAAAACCTGCTTCTGCAAGTTTTACAACTTCGTTTGCACGTTGTACATTACGTAAAATTGTATTTTTTACACGTAGTTCAGGATATGCTTTTTGTATAGCACCTTGTAACATCCACATTGTGTGAGGTAATGTTGCAATACGTACACCGGATTCATATAAAGGCGCAAAATTTTTAATCCATGTTTGTAAATTTTGTGTTGTAGGAGGCACATTTATGTTATTAAATGTAGCACTTACAGGTATGCCTAATATTTCTTGTATTTGAATTGCATTTTCACTTATTGCACCCCAGTCACCTTGATGAAAAACATCACCCATGGCATCTTGCCCAAACGGAGGTATACGACTAGTGAAGTAAACATCATAGATATACTTTTTATGTTTTTCTAAAAAGGGTATAAATCTTTTGGAAAAACTATCGTAATCAAGTTTCGGATTCAGGGGAATCGAGAAGTTTTGCATTTGTTTGTATAGTTTCCTCAATTTTAGGAACAATGTCTAATTTTTCTTTGCTCTTAAGAGTATTGATTAGTTTTTGCTCAACATCTTTTTCAATAGAAACAATACCTGTTTCAAATTGTTTTGTGTATTCTAATGCACCTCTAAGAATTTTTGCTTGATCCTCATGAGGCATATGCATAATACTTTCTAGATTACCTGGTTGTATTTTGCCCATGGATAGCATTTCCATAGCAGATTGTTTACCCATACGTGAAATCCAATATTCTCTTTCTTTTTCTTCAATATTTTCTTTCATTTCTAACATATGAGTTTTGTCAGGCATAAGTTTTCTAAACTGCTCCATGAATCTTTCACGTTCTTGAATAATTTGTCCTATTCTACGTTTGTTTCTTGCAAGATGACATTCAAACTCTTCAATTTCAACTTCTAATAAATGTTTTTTTGCAGGTGATTCTTCAGACTCTAATTCTTCTTTTTTGATTTGAATTTCAGCAAGTTTTTTCTTGTCATCGAATGTTCTATCTTCAATTGACTGAGTTCTATGTTCAATTTCAATTAAACATTGTTTTGCCTTACGCCAATCGGTGATATTGCCATCTACAACATAACTCCCCATTTGATAATGACTGTATGCATAGTCAAAATCTAAAGAAAAGTTAATAATATCTTCATTTGATAAATCGTCAGACATGTATACTCCTTAATTAATATATATTAGTTATCAGAGTATTTAATGCTTTTAAACGTTCTTGAATAAAGTACGCATAGGTGTTTTGGCTACACCTTTTCCAAAATCAAGTTCTAAGTATTTTTCAGCAAACTCTTGTACTTGTTCAACTGTACCACATGCTGATAACTCTTTTCTTAATCTAATTGCAAGACCTAGTACTTTTGCAACTTTAGTTTGATAATTTTCATTGTTTTTAATGATACTATCTGTTAAATTAGCAACTGATACGCTTTTGGAATCAGCAAGTAGTTTTAAAAGTGTACCGGCACTGCCTGTAGTTTTGTATTCTAATGCTTGTCTGTGTTGTAGATCCCAAGTTTCTTTGTCAACAGGACCTCTATCTACATCTAATGCTGTGTAAGCACTGTATGAGAACGTTGCAATTTTACCTGAAATCCAAGATTTATCATAGTCTGTTATAAATCTTTCTTCTTCACTTGTCCAAGGAAGTTTAGTTTTTGTCCAAGTATTTCCTTCTGGATCTGTATCTTTACCAGCATTGGAAATCTTGGTAGGTTTCCAAGTATCAGATACTCTACCATCTTGATCACAAGTCCAATATTCGTTGTAGGACTTCATTGAATTCATTGCGCCTTTTTCATATTGCTCGTCAGTAAATTTTTTAGCATAAATGAAACTTGACCAATCAATGTATTCTAAGTTTGCTTCGTTGATTTCAGCAACAATGCCTCCTTGTTCAGCCTTGATTGTTGCTATGTACCCGTTTTCTTGTTCTCTTCCAAAATATAATAGTTTCATTTTTAAATCCCTGTACTAAACATACCACCTGATGAACAGCCTGGTTGTCCTTTTGGTTGTAGAGCACTTTGTCCACTGTTACCGTTACTAAATGAATCGTTTGAATATGTAAGTTTCCAACTGTCATTAGCCTGACCATTTGAACCCTGCCACATACCAATGGAGTATCCAGCATCTTGTCCCATCATCATGTTATGCTCACCCTGCGTGTTCTGTCCGTTCGGGAAGTTACCAATTGTACCCTGCGAACTGTCATTACTTGAATTAACTTTTTCTAAGTTACGTGAGTTGTTTGGTGGACCAATGTAGTAGTAACCATACTTACTTGTTAGTCCTTTAGAGTGTGTACCCTGTGTACCAAACATACCACTCCATGATTCTGTACTAAACGAAATCTTTCTGTGTGTACCATTCCAATGATAACCAGCAGTTTGACTCCATGCCGCTCCAACATAGTCTGAACTTAGACCGGAGTTGTTAACGTTTGTACGCATTGTTTCACTTGAGTGATTCATAATGTCTGTGTTAGCACTACCACCACCTGTAATAACTGACTTCACGTTATCTTCGTTACTAACACCGTGGTCGTTTCTTCCTGTTGACATGTTCAATGAACCGTTGTTGTAACCTTTACGTGAATCGTTAGTCATGTTAAACGACCAACCTCTGTTGGAGTTTGTTGGATAACTAGGATCGTTACCCCAAATCCAACCAGTAACGTCACTGAATCCACCGTCCAAATATGTACCTGGTTGATCCATGATATTACCTAGGTTGTTTGATGTGTCATTTGACATGTTTGTTCTATTAACATTTGACCATGGAACTGAACTTCTATAACCACCTGCCATGTAACCTCTGTTAATTACAGTTCTATATCTCCAAGTAGTTCTACCTTTGATGTTAAATGTAACATCATCAGTTGCTGGGAATGTAGCATCGTCTGTAACTCTAATTGTTACTGAGCCTGTTCTATCATACGCTCTGTTCAACCAACTGTGGTTAATAGTACCACTAATCAATCCTGTTCCAGTATTCAAACTTAGACCGTTACTGAATAAACTTTCTGGGTCTGCTTGTACACTGTAAGTAAGTGTTTGTCCTGCATCTGTATCAGTTGCAGTAATTTGAACACTTGTAGTACCGTATGTACTATCTGATGTTGTACCATCATCACCGCCTGGTGTTGTACCTGCTGTTGGTGATGTAATTGTTGGTGCATTGTTTTGTAAAATTTCAAGTGAGTAAATTACATCTGTGTTAGTTGTACCATTTGTACCCTGTGAAGCCATTCTAACTGTGAATGTTTTAGTTGAAGTACTTGGAACACTTGGTAATGTACCTGTAATTGCACCAGTTTGACTGTTCATTGTTAACGGACCACCTTGGTCTGCAAATAAACTTCCTGTGTCAAGTATGATACTGTATGTAATTGTATCTCCATCTGGGTCAGTTGCTGTTACACTTGTAATATTAACTGCTGTTTGTTCTTGGAAACTACCTAATGAACCTGCTGGTGTGTTAGCATTTGGAGCATTATCAATCTCAATACCTCTTGGTAATGTTGATTTAGATCCGTTGTTAGTTGTAAGTTCTACATTGTATCTACCTGCCGCTAGTCCACTGAATACACCAACGCCTGTTTGTACTGTAATTTCTTGTTCACTTACATATGTAACTGAACTAATTGGAACTGTAATCGAACCAATTTTAACTCCTGTTGGATCACTAAATTTATCTCCTAAGATTTCAATAGTTGTATCTACATCTGGATCAAAAATGTTTGGTGTAATACTTACAATACTTAGACCAGCACCACCTGATACTGCCCAATCTGTACCGTTATAAAACTCAATTGTTTTTAACGTACTGTTGTAACGTATCATACCTTCAATAGTTTCAGTTGGACGTTGGTTTGTTGCACCACGTGCAAGTACCATAGCGTCTGTACCCATAAATCCTGATTTAATAAATTTGTATACAGCACCTTCTGTTGGTACTGAGTTATCTGAAATATCAGTTAAGTTAGGATCTGTACTAAATTCGTTAATAGTAGCACCAGTTTTACCTGCTGTAATACTACCAAGTTGTAGTTCGTTCAAACCTGTTAAGTCAAATTCTTCTGACGATAGTGTTGCTCTACCAGTGGCCTGTTCAACCTTGAAGTAGTCACCAACTCTAAAGTTACCATCTTGGTCAGTGGTTACGTAGAATACTCTACCACCGTTCTGTGAAATAGTTTCTGCTTCTTGATTTGGTGTTTGTGTATAGTCTGCTTTAATAATAACTGGATAGTTAGTATCAGCAAATCCACCTGTACCAATGTCTAAGAAGTCATGTCCTGTCATACGCACCTGACTAAATGCTTCACGGAATGTAACTCTTGCACCTTCATCTGGTGTTTTGTTACTTGGAATTTTAGGATCTAGTGCAATGTTTGACGTACCATAATTAACTTTACTTGGTGCCGCCGCTTTACCAATATTAATAATATCAATAACAGTTTGTACAAGATTTTGTGATCTTGTATCTGAACCTGCTTCAGCCGCTAAACCGGGATCTGTAATTTGTGAAATTCCGCCACGTACTGTTGTTGGTGCAGTTTCGTTTACAATGTTTGCAATAATAGTTTTCAAATATGTTATTGCCGCAACTGTCTCTGCTTTTTGTGTAGTAATTGCGTATAATGCTGATGGACTTTCATAATAAGAATATCCAGCATCTACTGATTCACCATTTGATGCTGTGTCTAAGTCAAATAATACTGCATCAACAATTAATCCAACGTCACGTCTACAAGTTTCTCTTTCATAAACTAAACTAGGATAAGTTGCATCTACATATTGAACTACTTCTTCTTGTAAAAATGCTTTGTTTGAATTAATCAATGCATATGCATTTGGATCATTTCCAGTTGTAAATGTAGGTTGTTGGTAACCGCTTGTAGAAATAATAAAGTATGTTTCACTATCTCCATCAATAAATGCTACCGAACCATCTTTAACTGGTCTTGTTAAACCGTCTACAGCAAAACTAATACCAGTTCCAATACTAGCAAAACCTTGTCTAGTTGCTTGTATTGTTAAAACTTTATTTGGTGAGTTATCTACAACACCGTTTGTATCTGTAAGTGCAAGTGTTGCGTCACTAAAGTCCATATCATGGAATTTGTAACTTAAAATAGTTGCATCTTCAATTGTTGGTGTAATTGTAATATAGTTGTATGCTCCACTTGAATCGTCTAGTGTACCAAATGATCCGCCTGTTCTTGTAAAGTTAAAGTAACCTGCGTTGTTACCATTTGTCATACCTGCCATAATAATGTTAACACCGTCAACACTTAAACTGTTTAATTCTACACCTGAATCATTATCTGATAATTCTCTACTAAATCCGTGTACACCTGCACTATCAAAACTTGTAATCAATCCATTGTATACACCACTTCCTGCTGATGTTTCAATTGAACCAACTGCATAAAATTCATCACCTAGTGGAGTAATTGCTTTGTAACGTCCTGTTTTTAAACTTGCATATTGTTTTTGCCATGCAACTGTTCCGTCTAGTCTAATTCTGGCCGCAATAGGATTGTTATATGTGTTAACTGTTGGTGGAGATCTCATCTCAACAGTTTCACTGTTTTGGAATGATCCACTTGTAATGTTAACGTCAATAATATGCTGGTTACCTGTTACGCCCTGGTTAGCAACAACCGTAGCAACACCACTTCCGCTACTGAATAAACTGTAACCTGCTGTAATGTTTGCGTCTTGGTCTAATGTTGCACCACCTGTATCAAGTGCAATTCTTGTAGAACCACCTTGACCACCACCAATGTTAACGTTAGCAACTGTACTTGGAGTACTACCACCGTATGTTAATTGTGTTTGTGGGTAAGCGTATGAAGTAACACTTCTTACATATTGTCCACCAACTGCAAAATAAAGACCATCTTCACCTGTGTTGTCATATTTCATGTCAAACATAGTAAAGTCGCCTAGGTGGAAACTTTTTTGGTAATTTCCGTTTGAATCATAAACAACAATACCTGTTTCATTTGCAGTACTGTCATTGAATCCCATAAAGATTTTGTTTTCTAAGTCTGTTGCACCTTCAGTTGTGTATGTTGTAGTACTTGATAAACTTGGTCTACCAAACGCTAGACTTACAACTTCAATTGAGTTTGTTGTACTACCATCATAGTTGATAGTTTCACTCCATTGTATAACACCACCATTTGAAAGTTTTGCAAGTGTTGCACCATTTGTTGAATGGTTACCTGCAATGTATAATGCTTGATTCTCATCATGCGTCATACCTGTAATATTATCTGTACCAGAAATAACTTTCTGCCACTGTATTTCACCTAATCTTGTAAATTTAACTATGAAACCTTTGTAAACACTGTTTTGATAAATTCTACCTGCCGCATAGTAACCGCCTGATGCGTCTTCACAAGCAACATTTAATTCACCAGTAAATCCAACAGTAGCACCTGTAGGTTCACCTAGCGTTTGTTGCCAATCTAATGTGTTACCTGTCCATCTTGCAAAGTACATGTAAGATGATGCTTGTTGGAAAGTTGCATAACCAGTACCACTGTATGCTGGTGCTGTGTGTCCAACTGCAAAAATATCACCTGTTGAATCTTTGAATGAATTGTTAAATGTTACATCATGTTGTACTTCTTGAATAGCGTTTAGTTCTTGTGTTGCTAGTCTAATATGTCCTGTAAGTGGTGTTTCTGCTTGTGAAAATCCATCTGCTCTAACAGCAAATTCACCGTATGCACTTGAACCGTTAACTGAACGAATTTTACCACCGCTTTCTGCAAGGTAACCTACATCACAATAGTATGTAAACACAGAAACAAGTTCTGAACGTCCATCGTTTAGTGCGTGTACACCAATACCATCGGAGTTGATCTGTGTCCAGTCATTTGCAACCATACTCTTATAACCACCGTTGTGTAGAGCACCGTCAATTTTCATTCCAGTACCACCTGGTGTAAAGTTAGTACAGTTTTGTACGTAAGGTGACTGTGAAGTAATCCAAACACTTGTATCGTTTGGACTTGTACCTGGATCTAAACATGCTTGTACAGATCCTGCACCAAAATTTCTAAATACAATGTTACGTAATCTTGAACCATTGTTCATTTGGAATACATCTGAGTTGGCGTTTGGAGTAGATCCGTCATCGGATATACCAACACCAAAACCATTGTCATTTGTTGTGTCAGGTTGAATGTCAACAGCACCTAAGCCGCCGCCTTCTACAACAACACCTTTACCAATTTTGATTGGACATTGTTCTGTGTATGAACCAGAAGCAATAGCAATAATACTTTGGCCTCTGTTGAATACTGTATCACAAGCATGTCTAACTGTTTTCCATGCTGTTGCTGGTGTTCTACCATCGTTTGTGTCATCACCTTGTGGTGATACAAAATAATCTTGTTGTGGAGTTTGAGCACCCCATTTTACATCAGTTCCGTCACTGTATAAGTATGAACCTGCTGGTCCAATTGATAGTGGAATGTTTCCTACTGCACCTCTAACAACAATGTCACCACGTGTTGTAGTAATTGTACTTGCGTCACCTTGTGCAACTAGGTTCCAATCTGATGGAGAACTGCTAGGTGTATCACCTACTGTTTCTCTTAATGCAATGTAAGAACTTAAATTATATTCTACTACATCGTCTTGGTAATATGTTACAGTTGAATTATAAGTTCCGTTCCATTTCATACCTGGAAGGAATGTTGACCATATACCGCCACCACTTGCTGGATCACTTGGGTTATTAGAAAGTGTTGAAGTATGTACTACTTGTGCTTCCCATAATCTACCACCTTCTAATACAATATCACCTGGATAGTATTCTGTAGAATCTTGCCAAATTCCTTTGTATTCAAATGCTTCAACAAACACATCATAATATTGTGTAGTTGTTGGTGTTGTACCTACTGGAGGTGTTTGACCTTGTTTAACAATATATCTTTTTGCACCATACTTAACAACATCACCAGCGGAGTAAACTGTAGTATTATCCCATACACCTCTTTCATTGTAAGAAGTTGCAAAAATATCCCAGTTGTTTGTTTCTGTTGGTGCTACGCCTGTGGAATCATTTTTTGCAATGTAAAGATAACCACCGTATGTAACAATGTCTTGTAAGAAATAACTTTCTGAAGAATTATAAGCACCTCTCCAACCTGAACCTGCGGCAACCAATGCCCAGTAAGTTGAACTTTCACTAATAGTAATTGTTGACCAATCACCATCTGTTGCTTGTTCAGTCATGTCAGGGTGGTTATGACAGTACCAATATAAAGTATCTGGTGCACTTTGTGGTACAGTAATTCTTACCTGTCTTGTTGTTGCGGCGTCAAAGCCTGCTAGGTATTGTGTTCTACCTAATTGTAATTGTCCGTCTAAATAATATTCAACACCTTCTTCATATACTGCACCTGCTGGTGTAGCATGAGTACCGTTTCCTGTTCTTGAAAATAGTATTGGGTGTCCGTTGTTAGTACCACTATCTTGATTAAAGATGTAAGTGTTACCTTCAGTAAATGCTAGGTCTGGTGCTTGTGTTCCGTCTACAAAAAATCTGTTTCCACCAGTACCGCCTAGTGTATCAACGTTGACTGTAATAGTGTAAGTAGTAGCGGATGGGGAGCCACTTGGTTTGTTATTACCAGTTGTATGTTGAATGTTTAAGTAAAGTGAATTTCCGTAAGTTACTAGGTTACCAATATTGTATTCTAAAGCGTTGTTGTATTCGCCATCATATTCAATACCTGAAATATATAAGTTTGCATCTGTACTAGTAGAAGTTTCAAAGTTTGCACCTGACGTATGTTCTTCAGTAACAATATAAACGTTGGATTTATATTTTACAATATCTCCACGTTTGTAAACTGTTGCCGCTTGCCAGTTACCTTTCCATTCAGTACCACCAGCCATCTTTTCAAGTTTGTTACTTGTAAGATCTGCTTCAACATTTGATGAAGTGTGATTTTCTTTTACTACATAAGAAATACCACCATGTAGTACTACATCGTCTTTAATGTAAGAGTAGCCTGTGACCCAAGCACCTCTCCATTTAAACTTAATTCTACCTAGATTAAAATCTGCCATGTTCTATTACCCATCCTTATTTATTTATTTTGGCTCCGTGTATGCATAATCTTCATTGAATCTGACAATAAGATTTCCATCGTCGTCGATAAAATAAAATTGATCCCTTCCACTAAACTTGTATTGATCATATAACGTGTTACTATTTGGTTTTCCTGTTGTATGATTGTAGTTATCAAAACTGTAAGTTACTCCGTCCCAACTGGTATCTCCTGCATCAGTAGATATAGTCAAACTTGTACCTCTATCAATCATATCATATTTTGTATACTTCAGCATACCATCATCGTCGGTTGTAAAAGCGTGAAAACTGTCTTGTCTAGTGCCGGCATATTCACCGCCACCGCCGCCGCCTCCGCCGCCGCCTCCGTCTGCTATGATTCTTGCATTACTTGCCAAAATAGTATCTCCGTTGTAAACTTAAAAGTATTTATGCTTATCTGGAAAAACTAATTCCACCAGTAAAATTATACTTTAAGCCGCTTACAAAGGGTGTTTGTAAGTATTTGTTGTTTGCACCCTGTAATGCTCTAAGATTTTGATAATCTGTGCTCGGAGTGCCAGTTGTTGGGTCAAATAATCTGTTATTTGTGGCTTGATCTTGTATCCAAGCCAAGCATTCTGCTTGTTTATAACTCGGTCTTGCTTGTAAAAGTGTTGCTAAAATACCAGTTACTTGTGGAGCCGCCATACTAGTGCCTTGTAATTTTCTAATTTTGTAACTTGCATTGTCTGGATGTGTAGTGCTGTTTTGATCTAGTGTAGCACCAGTAGGAATTGCCGCTTGAACTGCATAACCTGGAGCAAAAATACTAACTCTTGGACCCTTTTCACTGAAATCTGCACTACGTTCTTGACTACCTGTATATTCGTAGTCTATTGCTCCTGTGCAAATTACATTTGCTGTTGCTTGGGGAGTACCGCCTTGATGATAATATCTATTTCCTAGTGTTGAACTAGTCCAATAATTGTTGTAATCTAATCCTGTAGATAGATCCATTTTATGTGCCGCATTTCCTGCTGACGCAATTAATATTACTCCGTCATCGATACAATCTTCCATGTCACTGTCTACAGAAGTAACTCTTAAAGGATGTGTGTACAAACCTCCATACAGATTTCTTTCTATCATTCCGTATTGTGCTTCAGTAGAAGTGCCTGTCCAAGTTGTACCTCTCCAGTTGCCACCAGTAATATTTGTGTAAGTTCCAAAATATCCCCAACTCATATTAACTATTGTTGGTCTATCATTTTTCTTTAAATTGTGCCATGCCCTAATCATGTTAAAACTTGCACTTACACCGTATGCATCTGTATCAAAAATTTTAATTGCATAAATGTCTGCGTTGTTTGCCCAACCATATAATTTTCCTGCTGATGTACTTGCACAATGAGTACCATGACCATATTGATCTGTATAATGTGCGGCACCCTGTGTATATGATCCACTTAATCCACTTTCAACTGGCCAATCAATTTGTTTTAATCTTGTAGTTCCGCCATCTCTAGTTAACCACTCAGGATGACCTACTTCTATACCACTGTCTTGAACAACTACGTCAACACCTGTACCATCTAAATTATATGCATGAGTATAAGTTGCTGTTGTTCCGCCATTATATCTTGAAACTGGTGATGTACATTCTGCAAAGGCCCAAGGAAAATGAGCATTGTTAACTGTGTTATCTCTTGTATGAGTTCTTGTTGGTTCTGTTACATTATGCATAGGTATCAAACCATTTTCTGCTTTTGTACCCCAACGTACATCTCTTACTCTTGAATCATTTTTTAAAGTTTCTGCTTCTTCTTTAGTTAAAACAAAATCAAAGTTACTAATAGAATCTAATTTTTCATTGTATATTGTTACTGAACGTGCAGGTATAGAATCACTACCAAACGTAGTTGTCATGTTATCTAAAAATTCTTCTGAGTTTACACCTTTGTGTAATGTGACTACTGCTTTTTTCTCTTCACTCATTTAATCACCTTAAGTAATATTGATTGTTCCGACCATGTTTATATGAAACTGACATTGATAGTACAATGTACTTGGTGCATTTAATGGAACTTCAAAAATTACTACACCATTTGCACTTCCTGAAACTCCAGTTGTGTATTGATTTCCTGTACCTGTACCTGGTGTGGTTTTAATAAGCAATGGATGGGCGCCGCCTGTTCCACTGTTATCTAAATAATATGTGTTACCTTTTCTAAAATATAAATCTGGATCATTAGGTGTACCAGATAGTCCTGGACCTCCTACTTGATAATCATTTGCATCAATTGCAGTGAATACATATCTATATGTTGGACTGTTAGTTTGTACCCAGTTAGTTCCGTTGTACACTAACATTTGTCCTTCTTCAGGTGAACTTATACTTACATCTGAAAGTTGATTTAAATTACTTGCACCACTTGATGCATTAATTGTAATAGTATCTGTTCCGCTGTCAGTTGTCATTGTAACATTTGTTCCAGCAACTAGTGTTAATGCATCACTTGTTGTATCTGCTACAACATTATTTTGTCCAGCAACTTGTATAGTACCAAATGCATTATCACCACTAGCATTGATTGTAATATTTCCTTCAACATCACTTGTAGTTGTTACATTGGTACCACCAATAATTTTGATAGACTCACCAGCACTTACATTTCTAATTGTTGAATCATCTGCTCCAATACCAAAACTTGTTAGTGTGTTTTCGTCAACATATTTTTTAGTTGCGGCGTCTTGTGCATTTGTTGGATCTGTAAGTCTTGTAATTTTTGTATCTTGTAAGTTTATTTCTCCAGCAACGTCAAATAGTAAATCGTTTCCTGATGAAAAAGTAGGTGTGCCTGCACCGCTACTCTGCACACTTGGAGCATCTATAACATTTGCAGTAATTGTTCCGGTACTTGTAATATTTCCTGCTGTGCCAGTTAAGTTTAGGTTTTGTACTGCTAAAGTATTTGTACCATTGTTCCAAGATAAACCACTTGAAGTGTTTACTAATGTTGTTCCTGTAGCAGAATAATATGCAAGTCTTCCTGCAATACCACTTGTTACAGTTCCTGAACCACCACTACCTGCACTTGCATTAATAGTAATCTCATCACTTGTTGGATCTGTAGTAATAGTAACGTTTGATCCTGCAACCAATGTCAAAGTATCTGTTGTAGAATCTGCAACAACATCTCCTTGACCATTTACACTAATTGTATTAAATGTGTTTGCACTTGTGCTTGAATTAATTGTTAGCGTATCACCAACTACTGCTGTTGAAATTCCTGTACCACCTGTAATAGTAAGTGTATCACCTACTGTGTTTGCTGTTGCTGTACCACTATCACTTGCAATGTTTAACCAGTTTGGTGCATCATTGTTTATTGTAAGAGTGCTTCCTGCAACAATAGTACCAATTCCTGTACCACCTGCGATTGTTACAGCATCATCAGATGTAGAAGGAGTAACTGTTCCGTTATCACTTATAACACTTGTAAATTTGTTAGCATTATCTACAGCAAAAGTTATTGTATCTGTAAGATTATTTGTTGTAATTGTAAGTCCACTACCACCTGCTAAAGTTAATGTGTCATTAACTACATCTGCAACAACACTATTTTGTCCTGCTACTGCAATAGTTTCAAATAGGTTTTGTGAACCACCGGCTCCGCCTGTATTTGTAATTGTAAGAACATCACCTACTATACTTGTGGTTATTCCTACACCGCCGCTTATTGTCAAAGTATCTGTAGTTGTATTTGCTGTTGTAGTTCCTGTGTCACCGGTAAATGTTGCAAAAACATTTTGTGAACTTGCAACTGTTCCTGGTTTCCACTTACCTGCTGATCCGTCCCAAACAAGTGCTTGATCAGTTGAAGGTGCTGTAGTATCTACATTATTAAGATCACTTAATTCAGCGGCCGCAATTCTAAGATCTGCTCTTGCATCTGCTCTTGTATTTGTAAAATATAAATTATTAGATCCTTCAGATAATCCATCTGTATCAGCAATATTATTAGGTGATACAAAAGAAAAATTACCTGCGCCGTCTGTGCTTAATAAATCTCCTGCTGAACCATCTACAACATCTACTTTTTCTATTGTAATCAAACTGTTAGGTATTTGTGAATAAGCAATTTGACCACTTAGGTCAAAGAAGTTGGCTACAGTCCCGCCGCCGCCACCTCCACCAGATACTGTAATGAATGACAAATTACCTGAACCATCTGTTGCAAGTACTTGACCCATTTGTCCGTCACTTACTTGTAGTTCATTTACGCCAACAGTGTTTGCTTTAATTTGAATATTGTCTGTTGTACCCGTTACATCTCCACCTACATTATAGTTGGAAGGGAAAGTAACATTTCCAAAACTTAAAACACCATTACCGTCTGTGGTTAAAAATTGTCCTGCACTACCATCTGAAAAATTAAGTTCATTTAGTGTGATACTTCCTGCTGGAACACTAGCACTTGTAATAGGAGAAAAACCTCTTACATTAATTTCAGCACCATCAATTGGTGGACTTTGTGTACTATCTTCTTCTGTAAAACTTAATACATTATCATCAAAGATTCTAAAGTCTTTGTTGGCTCGCATTTGAACACCATTGTTTGTTACAATAATGTCATTGGCATTTGCTACGGAATTGGAAAGTAAAAATTCATAAGTAGTACCGTCACCTATAAAATATTCTGTAAATGCAAACGGAAAAGGTCCCATACTGCCCCAAGCAGAACCATTGTAAATTTCCATTACATTTAGATCTGTATTGTAGCGTATTTCACCTTGATTTGGACTTGGATTTCTATTTGCAGTGTTTCCACGTGGCACAGTTATACCAGTGTTTCCGTCAAACACTAAATTTCCTACAATTTGTCCACTTGATACTCTAGTTCTAGCCATGCGATTGTTCCTTGTTACGTATATTTAGCGTGTAGCCAAAGATACTCTTTGTGTAAAATATGTAAGATAATTAAGTGTATGCTTTTAAAACACAATTACTGGTTCTATACGTCTACATTGTCAAACGAGTTTTGCGACAGTGTACTTGCGTTAGGCAAAAACAAAATAGAAGAAATCAAACAGAATGCAGGTTCTGCAGAAGGCTGGACATGGGGTGGTGGAGAAAAGAGTAATAAACCAGAAGCAGGTCCACAAGCAGACAAAACCCGTAGTGAGTTAGTTGATGAAGGAGTTGAACCAGAATCAACATACGTTAGAGATAGCGAAGTATCTTGGTTAGACGACGAATGGATTTATGATGAGATTACTCCATATGTCGAATTAGCAAACTACAATGCAGGTTGGAATTACGATATTGATTTTCATGAATCTTTTCAATTTACAAAATATAATCCGTCAGGATTTTATGGTTGGCACAGAGATGGTAATAGCGATCATTTAGGAAAATTCAAAAGATTTATTCCTGGTATAACACCAGAAGATGAAGGTAGAATTCCCACAGGACACACACTTAATCCTGATATGGTTGGTAAAGTTAGAAAGTTAAGCGTAACAATTAACATTTCTGAACCACAAAGTTACGAAGGCGGAGACTTAAAATTTGACTTTGGTGAACACACAGATAGTGGCGAACGATTTCATACATGCGAAGAAATCCGTCCACGTGGAAGTATAATTGTATTTCCTAGTTTTTTACCACACTGTGTTACTCCTGTAACAAAAGGAACAAGATACAGTTTAGTACTGTGGAGTTTAGGGAGACCTTTTAAATGAGTTTAGAAATACAAAATTTTTTCAAAGAAAACAGTTACGTTGTAATCAATAACTTTATAGATAAACAACTTGCTCACTTACTTTATGAATATATAAAAATAAATGTACAACGTGCAGATTACAAATATCAAAATGATATAGACTTATACAATGAGCATTGGGATGGAAACTGGATTGATCCACAAGCCCCAGGTGCATATAGTAGATATGGTGATCCGATGTTTGATACAATTTTAAATGAAGCATCTAATATGATGTCAAGTTACACAGGGTCTAATGTTATACCAACTTACAGTTATTATAGATTATATACGCAAAATGACGAACTTGTAAGACACAAAGACAGACCTAGTTGCGAAATTAGTACAACACTATGCATTGGTTATGATGTAGAAAATGTAGATAAAGATACATATCCAGATTATAATTGGCCTATGTGGGTACAAAATAAAAACGGTGAAGAAATACCTGTTAAATTAAATCCAGGAGATATGATAATTTACAGAGGTCATGACATAGATCACTGGCGTGAACCTTTTATGGGACGTAATCATGCACAAGTATTTTTACACTATAACGACGAAAACGGGCCTTTTGCTAAAAAATGGGATGGACGTCCTATTTTAGGTATACCAAGAGGCTTTCAAATAAGGAGAACACAATGAGTTTTGATTTAAACAACCTAAGCGAAGAAATGTTTAATTACGATGACTTAAACGATGAACACAAAAAAGCGGCAGTAGAAGTACTCCGACTTATGCAACAACACGGTGATCCTTTGATTGTTAACGAAATAGTAAAGAAAAACTTTTCTTTAAATCCAATGCCTAAAGCAGATCCTTCCGATAGTTTGTTCGTACAAGCATGTAAGGAATCAGGCCAATATGTAAACATACAAGGACACGTAGAAGATGATGGTGTTTTATATCCTGTTTGCAGTATCACTGATGATATAAGAAAATTAGACAAACTATTTGGTGTAATCAAAGATTTTAAAGTTGAATGAAAGTAGTAGGTATTAATCGTATCCATAATAGTGCAGTGACCTATTTAGAAGATGGGGAACTTAAATTCCATTTGGAAAATGAAAGATTGTCTAATATAAAGTACGATTCATATCCTTTTTTAACATTGAACAAATTAAAGCAATATACAAATGCAATTGATAACCTAGCAATAGCAGGTTGTAACAAAATAAAACCGTTTGAAGATTTTACATCACGTGATGTATACAGCGAATATGTACAAGGACTTAATAAAACTTTTTTAGACAACGGTTTCAATATACATGACTATGGAATGGATCATCATTTTTTACATGCCGCTCACGCATTTTACAATAGTGGTTTTGACACCGCATTGTGTATAGTAAAAGATGGCATGGGCAGTGAATATCCAATTACAGATAACAATTTCAAATCAGGTAGTTATGGTAGAGAGATAGCAAGTGTGTTTGAAGGTTCATATCCTGATGTATTTTATGAAGTTGAAAGAGATGTGTATGTACCTTTTGATTGTGATTATACAAGCAATAATGTAACGTATACAAACACAGTAAGCGAAGGATTAGCGTTTCAAAAAACAGCCAAGCACTTTGGCTTTCATGAATTAGATGCTGGAAAAGTAATGGGTATGGCAAGTTATGGTAAGCCTGATCCTAATGTTCCGCCTATATATGTAGATAACAAAATTAATTCAACTTTGTTTAACAATGAATTATCAAATACAAAAGAAGTAACTTTAAACATAAAAAATTATCCATATTTAGATACAGATGATTTTCAAATACAAGCAAACTTTGCTCGTGCTTTACAAGAAGCAACACAACACAAAGTACTCAATGATATTATTAGATTGGTAGAAAAAACTGGACACAATAATGTGTGTTTATCTGGTGGTTATTTTTTAAATTGTGTTGCTAATTATTATTACAAAAAACGTTTACCAAAAAATGTTAATTTATACATAGAACCAATTAGCAGTGATGCCGGAACAAGTTTTGGTGCGGCAAAATATATGCATCATACAAGTACTAAAGACACCACTAAAAGGCCTCTTAAAACGCTATATACGGGCCTACAGCACACGTTAACACTCAATGACATACAAACTACTACATACGAAAATACAGACGCTAAAACCGTCGCAAATCTAATTGCTAATGGAAAAATTGTTGCAATATATCAAGGACAAAGCGAAGGAGGTCCAAGAGCATTAGGCAATAGATCAATTCTTTTTGATCCAAGAAATCCAAAAGGAAAAGATATTGTAAACACTGTAAAAAATAGAGAATGGTTTAGACCATTTGCAGGAACTGTACTTTTGGAAAAAGCAAATGAATGGTTTGATATGGCAGGTTTAGAAGAATCGCCATATATGATGTATGCTGTAGATACACTAGAAAATAAAATAGATATAATACCTGCAATTAATCATATAGATAATACTTGCAGAGTCCAAACACTTACACAAGAACAAAATCCAAATTATTATGAATTAATCAAAGAATTTGAAAGTATTACAAGTGTGCCTATATTGTTTAATACAAGTTTTAATTTAGCAGGAGATTGTATAGTTGAAACAATACAAGATGCAATAGATACTGTTAGTAAAAGTAAAATTGATTATCTGTATGTACCAGAACTAGGAGTTTTAATAAAATGAGTATTGAGTTAGAACATTGGTTTCCTACTACTATTGGATATGTGTTTAATCCTAATCACAATGAAATACAAGATGAGTTAGTTGAACATTGTAAGACACTAAAACAATCTGTAAGTTCAGGAGGACAAGATTGGTTATCAAAAAATACATATAACACTAGTGATGGCAAGCATGATTGTTTTGAAGATGAAAAATTTAGCATGTTAAATCAATGGGTGAGTCAACAAGTTAATGAATATGCAGATATGCTAAAAATTAAGAAACCGTTATTACCACATTGTAGTTGGTTTAATATATACGATCAAAACGATTATCAAGAATTCCATGTACACCCTGGGTTAACTATAAGTGCAATTTATATGTTAGCGGGAGACGAAGACAGTGCTAAAGTATATTTTAAAAGTCCTAAAAATGAAATGTTTCATATAGAATATGAAGAATTATCTAGCAATACATTTGGTACAATAAATTACAATGTAGATGCAGGCAAACTATTACTATTCACTAGTGATACAAGTCATAGTGTTGAACGTCATAATAACAGTAAAGATAGAATAACAGTATCTTATAACTTTATACAAGAAAGAAGTTAAAATGAATTTTGAAAAAGATTTATATAAAGAAATTAAAAATGCAGTACCTAAAGAAGTATGCAGAGTAGCGGCTCGTGAGTTTGAGATGGCAAAAGATATAGCAACTTCGGCAGTTAGAGATGGACATAAATTTCCATATCAAGATGAAATGGTTGAAAATAGTTTTAGTTGGTATAGTGCTTTAGCATTTGAAAGTTTAAGTGATACAATCATAAAAGATATTGTTGAAGAAGAAATAGGTGAGCCTGTTTTTCCTACTTACACTTACGCAAGAATATATTATACAGGTGCAGAAATGAAATACCATATTGACAGAAGTAGCAGTGAATTTAGTGTATCATTGTGTGTAAAGACAGATCCAAATCACCCTTGGCATTTAGGAATGGAAACGTTAGCAGGCGAAAAAAAGTATATTGTACAAGAGCCAGGTGATGCAGTTTTGTATAAAGGTAATGAACTTTTCCATTGGAGAGATCCTTATCCAGGAACTGAACAAATAAATGCTTTTTTCTTTTTTGTAAGAGCAAAAGGACCTAAAGCAGTTTTAAAATATGATACTAGACCAATGCTTGGTATGGGTCCAGAGACCCGCAAATGGGATAGTGATAAACAATGGAAATTATTTCCAGGTCCAAAAGAGAATCCTAGTCATGAATAATTTTATAGAAGTTGGAGAAATAGGAGTTATTCTTTCTGATCTACCTACTCAACTTAAAACAAAAATTAATAATATTGCTAATAATTTACAAGAAGATTTCAGCAAAGGGAATAGTTTCAATAATAGTTTAGTAGGACATATCAAACATGAATATGCTTTAGACTATGACGCAGATTTAGATATATGTTTGAATAATCTTATTGCAGATTACAATAACAAATATCCTAATTACCTTAAAGATTACAATGTTTTATTCAATGATGCACCTTTGGGTCTTGACAACTATTGGATCAACTTTCAAAAGAAATACGAATTCAATCCACCTCATTCACACAGTGGTGTTTTTAGTTTTGTAATATGGTTAAAGATTCCATATGATTTGCAAGAAGAACTTGATTACTTTGGAGATGTTAATCAAGGTAGTAAAACAAGTATGTTTAACTTTTTGTACACAGATGGTTTAGGTAAAATTAAAACTTACAATGTACACGTAGACAAAAACTTTGAAGGTAAAATTTGCATGTTTCCTTCAAACATGTTACACTATGTAAATCCTTTTTATACTTCTGATGATTATCGTATAAGTTTAAGTGGAAATATTAAACTGCAAAATTAGTATCTTACAATAACAATACCTGGTCCACCTCGGCCACCTGCACCACCACCTGATGGGTTAGCACCAGAGCCACCTCCGCCGCCTCCGCCACGGTTGTTTGATCCATCGCCGCCGTTATTGTCTGGAGCACCACCTGATCCTCCACCACCTGGGCCACCACCGCCTTCAATGTTTGTAGAAGAACCTGATCCTCCACCACCGCCTCCTGCGTATGTTACTGTTGAACCTGAAATATCTGAGTTACGTCCTGAACCACCCGGTGCTCTACGTCCATTACCACCAGTACCGCCAGTGCCTCCAGCACCACCGCCACCTGCACCTGAATATGGTGATTGGTTTGGATTTGGTCCACCATTGTTACCATAACCATATGTTCCACTATCGCCTGGTTGTCCTGGCTGTTCTGCAGATCCTGTAGGTCCACTTGGAGAACCTCCGCCTCCACGTCCACCGCCTGATCCGCCTGGTCCACCGTTTGCTACTGGTCCTCCAGGACCACAACCACCGTAACCACCGCCAATTGCTGTAAGTGTTCCAAATGTTGAATTAGTTCCTTTTTCTCCTGGTGTTTGTCCACCTGAGTATCCGTTAGCACCACCAAAGCCGCCACGTCCTATTGAACCTGATACACTTCCGCCTGGACTAACTGGGAAACTAGGTACATCAATCATACCACCTGCTCCTGCTCCTGCACCTCCGTCAGTACCTCCGGAGTTAGCACCACCATTACGTGTACCACCACCTCCACCGCCTGCAACTACAAGTACTCTAACGCTACTAACGCCAGTTGGTACGTTGAAAGTAAATCCGCCTGTGGATGTATAAGTTGATGTTACTGGTGCTTTAACTGTAATAGAGAATGCTCTATCTAGTGTGTCGCCTTCGTTGTCTGTTGCTCTAACAGTAAAGTTTGAAGTTGTGTCTGATCCTACTGCGTTTGCTGTACCTGTAATTGTACCGTTAGCATTAAAAGTCATTCCTGACGGAACTGATCCACTTACTACTGAGTATGTAGGAGTTCCACCGTCAGCATCTGTTGCTGTAAGTGTAATTGTAGGATAACCTGATCTACCACTGTCATAAATTGTAGCAACACTTCCTGCTCCTGTTGACCAAACTGGAAATGTATTAATTGTTCCTGCTGGTTCTAACACTGCTGAAAGTCCTGATGGATTAGTTACTTTTATTCCATAACTCTGTGCTGGAACAAAGTTAACAGTTGCCGCATTTGTTGCACAAGTAAGTTCACCTGAGTTTACAAAAGTTGTTGAAAGTGTTCTGTCAATGTTACTAACACCTGCACCAGTTACTTGTACCTGTGATCCAGTTTTAAAATTTGATCCTGTAATAGTGATTGTTGTGTCTGTTGCTTCATAAATTGTGCCAGTTTGATTTGACACAGTTGGTGGAGCATCAATACCTGCCCAGCCTGTAGAATTATATTGTTCTAAAAATCCTAAAGTAGAATTATATCTAAGTTCACCTACCGAGCCAGTTGGTCTTTGTGCTGTTGTACCACCTGGAACTTTAATACTTTCAGTACCAGTAAACTTTCTGTTTTTTCCAGTAAAATCTCTTAAATCACTCATTATAATACCTCAATCAATTTCCAGCCTTGTGTGGCATTTGTATACACAAGACCTATTGCCGCATTTTCAGTTGACAATGTTAAGTCTTCTGCTAGTCCCATTATGTTGTTTCCGTTTCTTCCTAATACTAGGTTGTTAGAGTCAAAAGTTCCTGCTAGGTCTAATATTCTAACAGCATCGCCCATTGCTGGTGCCGCTGGTAGTGTTACAATAAATCCGCCGCCTGTTGTATCACACATATAACCTTCGCCTTTAGTTATTGAACTTGCAGTTGATACTTCTGACCATTTAATGCTTCCTGCTGGTTCCCAACTAGTTGCTCCATAAACTTCTAAACTATTTGTTGTAGTGTTGTATCTGAACATACCTGATACAGGTGAACCTGGTCTATTAGCAGTTGTTCCACTTGGTAGTTTAAAGTGTGAATTAGCAATTTCTGCTACTTCAACTCCTGCAATATCAAAGTCAATAGTATCAGTAGTTGCACCGTTTCCTGTAACTTCTACTTTAGATTGTGTAGGATTGTTACCTGCAACAATAGTACCTTGACTTGCACTTAAAGCAGTTATTTCTTGATCTACATAAGTTTTTACTGCTTTTTCTGTTGGTACTGCTTGATCTGAATTGTCAGCAAAAGTACCATCAGTACTAAATTCGTTTACTGTAGCACCCTGTCTACCTGCTGTAATACTACCAAGTTGTAATTCATTCAAACCAGATAAGTCAAACTCTTCAGATGAAAGTGTTGCTCGTCCTGTTGCTTGTTCAACTTTGAAGTAATCACCTACTCTAAAGTTACCGTCTTGGTCTGTAGTTACGTAGAATACTCTACCACCATTTTCAGCAAGTGTTTCTCTATTTTGATCTGGTTGCTGTGGATAATCTGCTTGTATGATAACAGGATAATTTGTATCTGCAAAACCACCTGTACCGATATCTAAGAAGTCATGTCCACTCATTCTAACCTGACTGAATGCTTCACGGAATACAACTGCTGTATTATCGTCTGGTGTTTTGTTACTAGGAATAGCAGGATCTATTTGTATAGTTCCAATTCCTGTTCCTGGATCAAAATTACTAACACCAATAACAAAATATGTTTCGTCATCTCCTGTAATTTGTAATACAGAACCTTCTTTTGGTGATCTACCTAAATTGTTTATTGTGAATAGTACACCTGTACCAATACCTGCAAAACCTTGTCTAGTTGCAACAACTGTTCTTGTTTGACTTGGTGATTGATTCAATGATAATGTAGCATCAGTACTACCTAAAGTAATACCTGCGGCTGTCATTTCTTCAATTGATTTTGTTACAACTGTATTTGCAGTTTGTGTTTCACCAACAATGGCCGCAAACACATAACTGCCTGAAGTCACTGTACCAATTCCTGATGCAATGTCACGCTGTACATTTAATATTACACTGTTTCCTTGTTCAATACCTGCGGCAATAACGTTTACACCATCAAGCATAACACCATTTAGGCCTACGTTATTAGTACCGTTATCAAAAATTTGTGTCCAAGTTTCTACTCCAGCACTTGTATATCTTGCTACTAAACCAGTATTGTTATTATTTGTTGATTCGTTCATGTAACCAACAAGGTAAATGTCATTACCAAAAGGTAAAACATCTTTCCATTCACCTTCTTCTGTGTTAAGTGCTATTTGTTTTTGCCATGCAATATCTCCTTTTACATTTATTCTAAATGCTAAAGGATTTTTATTTACTGCACCAGCATCATAGTAACCTGCCGCTACCAAATAGATACCGTCGCCGTTACCTGTGTCTAATCTTAATTTGTTAATTCTTACATCACCATAAATGTATGATGCTACGTAATCACCTGTTGAAGCAAATCTTGTTATTACGGATTGATTTGCAGTACTATCATAACTTGCAACGTATAAGTTTCCTTCTGCTGTAGCATCACCTGCTGACGTATAAGTGTCAGTTGATGTAGTCGGTGCCGCCGCAACAGTTGCAGAAGTTGCAACAAGTGTGTTAGCCGCCGAACTATCATTGTATTCTAATGTTCTAGACCATTGTTCTACACCTGCTGGATTTAATTTTGTTATACTTGAACCAGTTGTGGTATGTGTACCAATTGCATATAAGTTATTACCGTCTGTAGTAACATCAGCAATCTCTGAAGTATCTCCAATTATTTTTTGCCATTGTATTTCACCTGCTTTTGATACACTTAAAACAAAACCTTTGTTTGTAGCAGAGTCATAAATTACTCCACCTGCATAATATCTATCACTTACTTCTACTACACTATGGATTGCTCCATATGCACTTTCATAAGTGTAAATCCAGTCTAAACTTCCTGCTGAATTAAATTTACAAATAAATGGATAACTTGCTGAGTTTGACCAACTTGAAGTTACGCTTGTACCTGTAGGATTTGTATGTCCTACAAAAATTCTGTTACCAACACTATCTCTATAACTTGTAAACACATGCACGTTACTACCTAGTTGTGTAACTGCATTAATTGTTTGATCAGTTAATTGTAAGTTTCCTGTTAGTGGTGTTTCAGACTGTGAAAAGCCTCTTGCTACTGCACCATATTCACCATATGAGTTGTTACCAACAATACCACGGATTTTTCCTCCGCTTTCTGCAAGGTAACCAATGTTACAGTAGTAGGTAAAACAACTTACAATCTCTGTTCTACCATCGTTTAGTACGTGAATACCTACACCGTCTGAGTTGATCTGAGTCCAGTCATTTGCAACCATACTCTTATAACCACCGTTGTGTAATCCACCATCAATTTTAAAACCTGTTCCGCCTGGTGTAAATGAAGTACAGTTTTGTACATAAGGCGATTGTGAAGTAATCCAAACATTGGTATCATCTGGTCCAGTACCTGGATCCAAAGAAACAATAACACTACCTGTACTAAAGTTACGGAATACAAAGTTACGCATTCTACAACCATTGTTCATATGGAACACTTCTGAATTTGCATTTGGAGTGGATCCGTCATCTGATATACCAACACCAAATCCGTTATCATTTGTTGTATCAGGAGAAACTGTAACTGCTCCTAAACCGTTACCTTCAAGTACAACACTTCGTCCTACTTTGATTGGACATTGTTCTGCGTAATTGCCTGCTTGAACATTAACACGACATTGTCCTAAACTAAATGTTTGATTTGCCGCATGTCTAATTGTTTTCCAAGATGTAGTAGGAGTTCTACCATCGTTTGTGTCATCTCCTTGTGGAGATACGTAATAATCATTTTGTGGTGTTAAGTGACCCCATGTTGGTTCACCGTCTTTGACTGTTAAGAAAGAACCACTAGGACCAACTGGTAATCTTGTAACTTGTGTTGAATCTCTAAATACTATATCACCTTTAGTAGTTAATACAGCATTTGAATCACCTTGTGACATTAATGCCCAAATGTTTACATCTGTTCCAGGTGTTGTTCCAACATTGTCTGCTGTCAATGAAACATAACTTGAAGTGGCATATTCTACAACATCGCCTATTTCATATTCAGTTGCAACGTCCCAAGCACCTCTCCAATAAAAACCATCTGAAAATAATTCCCAATAATCTGCATTTGGTGGTTCAGGGGAAGTAGATCCATCATTTTCATAACCTTCTGTACAAATATATGATCTACCATTTAATCTAACTACATCTCCTGGCTTATAACTTGTTGATGCATCGTATCCACCTTTCCAATTAAAACCGTCTACTAAAAGATCCCAGTTACCTGTATCAATAGTTGGAGGTGTTTGTGGATTTACGTTATCATAAAAAATTGCATTTTTACAAACATAAACTTTACCGCCATATTTTACAACATGGTTAGGTGCATAATCTGAAATATTATTCCAGTCTTGCAACCATTTTAATCCAGTTGTTAGTATATCCCAAAAAGCAGTATTAGTTGGATTTTCACTTTCGCCTAACGGTCTTTTTGTTGCTTGTACAACATATTGGTTACCACCGTAATTAACAACATCACCGGGTCTATACTGTGTAGCATCTCCCCATGCTCCTACATTTTCGTATCCTTTTGAATAGATATCCCAATAAACAGTATTTGTTGGATCGTTGTTTAATGAATTTTGTTTACATACATATAAGAAACCACCATAATAAACAATATCACCTTTTTGGTAATTTGTAGAAATACTATAGTCACCTTCAAATTGTTGACCATCTACAAACTTACTCCAATAAGCCGCTTCGCTATATGGATTTTGATTTGTATTTTCTTGTAAAGCAATATATACTGCTCCACCGTATGTTACTGTTTGTCCTTTTTTGTATAGTGTTGATGTATTCCACAGTCCTGCATTTTCTAATCCTTCTGACATTACCTCAAATTTTGCAACATTATCTGCAAATACAGAGGCTGAAGTATGTGCGTCTATACAAACATACACACTTGGACCATATTTTACAATATCATCTTTGTTATATGCGGTTGTCTGAGCCCAGGCGCCCTTCCATGTAAACTTCAAATTTCCTAAATTAATAACTGTCATTGTGGTTTCTCTCTATTCGTATTTACCTTTAGTTTAAAATCTGCCATTTGTTGTTCCTCTAGTATTCAGTTCCTTCTGATACATTTATTTTGTTTCCTTGACCAGTGTGAAAATGACACCAATAATAAAGTGTGCTAGGTGCTGATGATCCTAGCGTAAGTTCTACTTTTCGTGTAGTTGCTGTTTCAAAACCACTTACGTATTGACCCATATTAACCTGTGAACCATCTAATTTAAAAGTTACACCCGAATTGTAGTGGCCACCACCTGCTAATTCTCCATTTTCTGTTTCACTAAACATCAATGGATGATATACTCCTGCTCCTGGATATGAAGCATTTGTTGATCCTGATTGATCAAAGATATATGTGCGGCCTTTGGTAATATTTAATTCAGGCCTTTCGGCGCCGTTTACATAAAATACACCAGTTGATTGACCGGCTATTGTATCTACTCCAACTGTTACTGTAACTGCAGGACCTATGAGAACTTTTGATGCTTTTGATGGATTGTCTTTATAGGCATATGTTAGTTGTCCGTTAGTATTAATAGAATAATTCCCATCATCGTCGCCAATATATTTTTCAATAAACAAGTCATTGTTGTTACCATCTTTTAGGTTAACTTGGCCGCTTGTTATGCGTGTATAAAGTAAATTACCATTTGAATTCTTTTTAAATCCATGGAAGCAACTACGTCCTTCTCCACGTCCTGCTGGACCTCCTTGTGGATTACCAATAAAATTTGGAATAGTTCCCATATTATGATATCTCCAATACACTTACTGTAACATCAGCACTATTTGCAGTATCTGATCTTACGCATAATTCTTGATTAGGTAAAAGCACCAATTTTTGTTCCCCACCGACAGGAACCAATGCACTTCCTGCATTAATTGTTGTCCCTTTTAGTAGGTTTACCTCTGTTGAATCTGTATCTCTTATAAACAAATCAACAATTATTGATGCACTTGTTCTGTTAGCAACTGTATATCCAATCACTGTTGTATATATGATACCACTTCCTGGTGTGTACACAGTAACATCTGCTGTTCCTACACTTGCTGTTAATTTATTACTAAAACTATTTGCCATACTATTAATTATCCTAACGCTATCGAATATGTTATTGCTTCATCTACTGCTTGTGCCCTTGTAATAACATTTGGTGCTGGAATTGTACTATAATTTACAACACTAATTGGCACATCCATTGATGGTGCAGTACTAAATGTTATTGTTTTGCCACTTACACTGTATTCTGAAGGATTTGTATATGCACCACTCAAAAACACTAGTACTGCGTAGTTATCTTCAGCAGTATTTGTCATTGTAAATGCGGTAGTGCTACCGTCACCTGTAAATGTATCTACGTTTGCCGCAGGTACACTTGGAGAACTTAAATGTCTAACATCTATAATTGCTCCGTTTTCTACAGGATATGCTGTTGATGTACTATCAACAAATATAAGTTCACTGCCTGCTACAATATATGCTTCGCCCGGTGTCTGTACAACACCGTTGATTGCAACCATAAGTGCTTCTGCAGAACTTGGTGCTTTGTTTAAAGTAAATGCATATTCAGTTCCGTCACCTGTAAATGATTGTTGCGATACCGGAGTACCAAAACCAATACCTAAAAGGTTCCACCCACTTGCTCCGTAGTATGCTTCAAATTTTTCTGTTTCAGTGTTTAATCTTATTTCACCAGTAGTCGGAGATGATGTACGTTGTGCTGTTGTACCTCTTGGTACAGCAAGAGCACCGTTTGCAAAGTCAATAGTACCATCTACTGTTGCAGTTGTTCCGTTATCACTTGTAACAACTTTTTTATCTGCATCAGTAACAACTAATTTACTTGCAGAGTATCCTTTAATTTTTACTGTGTTTGTAGATATATTTTCATATCCACTTATTGTTATGTCACCAACCTGTGTACCTTGTTCAATTGAACTTATTGCCGCAAATTCATTTTCACTTTCATCATAAACAAAACCAACGTTGATATCACTTCCTCTTTCAAGGATCATACCCATGTCAACTGCGTTTGCTCCACTTGCACTTTGGTTAAGTGATATTAAAGGATCTGTAAAGAATACATTTCCTGAACTACTAGGTGCACTTGATCCACCATCAATTAAAACTCTACCTGTTCCGTTTGCACGTAAAATTAAATCTTCGTTGGTGTTAATGTTTTCAATAACATTATCGTTAATACTAACTTTGTTATCTACAACAAGTCCGCCTCTTGAAATAATAACTTTTGGATAGTCCGGTGGAGTTTCTCCGTAGTTGTTACCTACATAAAAAGTAAATTGGTCTGAGTCATCATTTGCAGTTTCAACAGTAACATATGTATCACCGTCTCCGTCTGTAATCGAGCCGCCACCAATTAATTCCCATGCACTACCTGACCATGCTTCAATTGATCTCAAGTTACTGTTATATCTAATTACACCTGTGTCGCCTGTGTTGTAACCTGCTGGTCTTTGTAAAGTTGTTCCTGTTGGAATCTTAATACCAACTGTTCCAGTAAAGTCAACATAACTTCCTAGTGTTTGATCTAATGCTCTAATTTTGTCTACTGTAAATCCGTTAGTAGAATCAAGTTCAGCGGCTTTTGTACCACCTGAATAAAAATCTAATCTGTCTTCGTCAGCACCAGGCACACTTTCTGGAATAATATATGTGTCATTGTCTACGTCACGTACTCCGCCTAAACTTGACCAAGCAGTTCCGTTGAATCCTTCAAACTGTGTTGTATCAGTATTAAATCTTACAGTACCTTTTAATAAGTTTACATTACCTGTTGGACGTTGTGCATCTGTACCAACTGGCAACTTAATAGCAGTTGTGTTGTCAAACTTAATAAAATCATCTGTAAGTGGTTGTAAACTATTTGTTCTAAAACTTGTTGTATCTAATTGTGCAGTTTCAGTACCACCTGTAAAGAATTGTAAAATATCTTCATCATTGCCCGGGCCTGTTTCTGGTTGGATGTATGTATCACTGTCAACGTCTCTTACGCCGCCCAAAGAACTCCATGCATTAGTTGCATAACCTTCAAACTGTTGTGTTGTTGTATTAAAACGTATGTGTCCTGTAACACCAGTTGGTCTTTGTATTGTTGTACCAGTTGGAATATTAAGTGCTTCATTACCAACAATGTCAACATAACCTGTTTGGTTACCTTGCAATTCTAAGTTTGCACCTGATATAGTTGTTTCTAAACCATTGTTTCTAATTAATACATTGTCAACTTGTATTTGTGTTGCATTAACTTGGTTTTCTTCTAGTATCATAATCAAGTTAGAAGTTGAACCGTCACCACCGTAGAAGTTTTTAATGTGTGCGTTTCTCCAACGTTTTGTAGTTTTACCTACATCGTATGTAATGTCTGCATCAGGTATTAAATTACTATTAAGGTCTGCATTGATTGTAATATTGTCTGTGTCTTGGTTACCTAGTGTAATGTTTCCTTCTAAATCAATGTTACCACTTACATTTAAGTTACCTGTAATATTAGTTTCACCTGTAGTAGGTGTTAAGTTTAAATTACCTGTTGAAGTTGAAATAGTATTTCCTGATAGTACAATATTACCTGTTGCAACTTGTCCTGGATCAATAATAGTAGTGTTAGCACCGTTAGTAAAATTAATACCTGACAATGAACTAACATCAAATGTTCCACCAGTAAATGTAACTGCACCTGTGTCTTGATCTACATAAAATAAGTCACCAATTCTATAATCACCAAATTGGTCAGTTGAATTATAAAATACTCTACCTGCATTTACTTCAACAACTTCGTTTGCTTGTGCAACATCGTTATCGTTATTATCAAACTTTTTACCTGTACCAATGTATCCAAAATCATGTGAACTCATTCTTAAACGTACATCTGGACCATCTGCTCTAATACCAAACTGTCCATAAACGTTTGCTGATGCAATAGAACGCATTTCTGCGCCAAAATCTTTTCTGTCGTATCTTACAATACTTGTTGCAGTTGCACCACTGCCTGTTGTTGCTACAATACTTTGAGGTGTTGTATCAAAACCATCTAAGCCATCATAACGTCCGTCAACAATAAGTGTATCACTTCCGCTTACGCTTTCAACTGTACATGTTGTTACTGTTGATCCGTCAGTTGATGTAAATGTGACTACATCTCCTGCTAGAAATGTTCCTGTAATGCCGGCTAGTTGAATTTTAGTTTTACCATCATTAAACGTACCTGCTGTTCCTGCTAGACCTGTAATACCTTGTTCAGCAAAGTAAATGAAACTGTTAAGCCATTCTGCTCTACCACCTTCAGTAATAATAATACCTTTTGAATTTGGAACAATTAGTGTTACACTGTCAAACAACATTGCCGCTTCAATTGATCCTGAAGCAATAGCACTACCATCTATAAGAATACCTCTACCAGCGTCCCCTGCATCATAACCATAAGGATCATCTGATCCGTTAGTTCCAAGTCTAACACTTGAACCAAAGTTTAATACTGTAACATCTTTAATATATGCTGAACGTCTTGAAATACTTGCGTTTGGTTGATAACAAAAAGCATAACCTGTTGTACCACTCCATTCCATTTCTCTTACTGTTAAGTTTTCAACAGTACAATCACCATTCATTCTAAAGAAGTCGTTTGTTCTTGTAGCCGCTGTTGGTTTTAATTGTGTAGCACGTAGTCCGTGTCCAGTAATTGTAATACCCTGTGGCAAATCTAATGGAGCAACTTCTTCAAAAGTACCTGCACCTAATCTAATAGTATCTCCAAATGTTGCAACAGATATTGCATGTTTTAGTGTAGCAAAGGCTTCGTTAATATCTCCGCCGTCATTAGCGTCATTACCATTTTTTGTAACATGATAAACATTACCTTCTTGTAATAATAAATTTGTACCATTAGCAAGTACTAGTCCTGTACCAGAACTGTTTATGTTAATATTTGTATTTGAATTTGTTGCAAAAATACCTGTGTTGTCAGCATCACCATCAACTAATATATTACCAAATCTTAATTCTTCACCTGTAAGGTTAACGTTACCACCTGAAGTAACTTCAAGTCCATAAATGTTTACAACACCTGTACCATTTGCACGAATAATTAAATTTTCATTTGTGTTTTGTGGTTGAATAGTATTGTCAGTGATTTGTATACCGCCAATGTTTGCTTGATTAGAATCAATAGTTTTCCAACGCTTACTTGGATTACCTAAAACATATTTGTCTGATTCATCTGGTAAAATATCACTTACAACATCTGCATTAAAAGTAATGTTGTCTGTGTTACCGTCACCAAGTGTAATATTTCCTGCCGCAGTAATTGTTCCTGTAGCAAATAAATTACCTGTTACATTTGTGTTACCAACTAATTCAATTGTACCAACACCGTTTGGTCTAATTTCTACTGGTGCATTTGAATCAATTGACGTAATGTAATTGTCGTTTATTTCTAAACTGTCAACTCTTATTTTTGAATGATAGATAACTGGATCATTACCTGCAGGTAATAATTCAATTGTTCCTAAGTTGGATGAAATTGTGTTGTTTTGTAAATTTAAGTTACCAACGGAAACTTGGTTTGTTGCTTGTAAATTTGTTGCGTTTATAGTGCCGGTTACGTCTAAATCATAATCGGGGCTAGTGTTCTTAACACCAATCCTGTTGTTGTTGACATCTAAGTATAATAAATCCGTTTCAAATGCTAAATCTACACCATTACGTAGCAAATTTGCCTTCAACAACGGACCTGAAATTCGACCGACGGCCATTGTGTTCTCCTATAAACGGGCATCCTGTGCCTCTAACCACCTTACATAGCGGGTTAACCACTGTTTGTCCTGCAAACTGATTCGGTCAAATTTGCATTAACAGTATTTAGTCTTTAATGGAAAAAGGGTATAGTTGGTTTAGTCAAAACCGTGAATTACAACAACATCTTTACCTAGAGGTACAGCACTGTCAAAGCGTAAAAATTGCCCGCCTTGTCCTTGTATCATTGTATAGTTTACGCCTGCAATTTGCACAACGTTTTCAACAAGTACTAAAACATTTGCCGCTGTTGCTGGTGTAGGATTTAAAGGTCCAAACTCTTGATTAGTTGCATCACCAGTACCTAAGTTTTGTACTGTGATTGTATTAGGACGCATAGTTCTTGCATCTTCCCATGCATTGTTTACATAGAATTCAAATTCATTTGCTTCTGTGTTATATCTCATTTGGCCGTTTTCAGGATAAGCAGGACGTTCTGCTGTTGTTCCCATAGGAACTTTCAAAGCATAACTCGTACCTAACACAACTTGTCCATTTGCTTCAACTGAAACACTTGGATCTGTGATAAGTTTAGAATTAATTTGTTGCTTTTTTACAAATCTCATTACACTGCTACCGTACTAATTGTCGCACTAATTGTAGCAGGTGAAGTTGTTTGTGCTACAATAGTATCGCCGTTTTCTAATACCAAACGTTCTGTATCCATAATAAAAGTTTCACCACCTGGTATTTTTAATTGATGTAAAATTTTGTTTTCATCGCCTGCTGATCCACCATTTGGTACAACATGCAAATCTAAAAATGTGTCTGCATCAGTCAAAACGTTTCCTGGAGTACCGCTAATATTATCTGTATCTTGATAGTTACAAAATATCATACTTGTGATCGCTGATTGACCACTGCTGGTATAAAGGGTTGTTAATGTAGCATCTATAAAATTATTTGTTATCGCCATTGTTTTTCCTAAAATAACATGCTATACAGCAATGCTTTCTTTTTACTTACTAGTTCATCTCTTGTACTAGTTGTATTTACAAAATATAGTCCAGAACCACCCTCTGCTTCGGCTTGTGAATACAATTTAATTCTACCACTATCTGCATTTGGTGCACTTGGTGCAACAGCACCTTCAATACTTAATACATCACGTACAACTACTTCTCCAGTACCGTTAGTTTCTAAAAATAAACTTGAGTTTGAATTTTTAGGTCTAATTGTTGTTCCATCTAATTGAACATCTTGAAATTCTGTTGTAATTGCGTTAACACTAAATTTTTCTGCTCCGTCTACATTAATAGTAAACTGTGAAAGAGGATCACCATCGCTAGTATCAAATACTTCAGCAATAGTATTTCCTGCTGTCATTCTACTAATGGCCGCACCTGCAACTGCTGTATCTACATATTTTTTATTTGGTATATGATCGTCATCAGTAACATTTGTTTCATAATCACTTGTACCTGTAACACTAACAACAGCATTAGCCGCATTTTGTCCTAACAGTAATAAATTTTCTCCTGTAGTTTCTATAACGTGTGCTTGAATAGCACCTAAACTAGAGCCTACTTTAAATGTAAAAACTCCTGGACCAGTTGAGCCACTTGGTTGTAAGTAAGATAATGTGTCATCAAAAAGTAAAGTTGCCGCTGAACTTGAAGGACCTCTGTATATATTAAGTCCTGCTTGTCCTAAACTTATGCCACTTGCTGATGTTTCACCTGAATTAAGAATAATAACATTATCCTCAATTGACATATTTGCAGTATTAATAGTTGTTGTATTACCTAATACAGTCAAATCTCCAGTGATTCTTACTTCTGGAGTATCCATAGTAAGTTGCGTTCCTGTCGCAGAACTTGTTACAATTTTATAATCACCTGTTACTTTAAGTACGTCTACTGCCATTTTGTGCGGATCCTTTGTCTATAGCATTATTTAGTCAAGAGAAAAGGGCAAAGCGAACTTTGCCCTTTCCAATATGCGATTATGCGTTAGCGAAATCGTCGTCGTCAGTACCTGATAATGTGTTATCATCACCTGCTTCTTCAACTTGCGCCGCACCATCTGAAGTGCTTGTGCTAAAGTTCCATGGCACTGATTGTCCTGCATATGCATTAGAACCAGTTCCGTCTGGAGCAATTAAAGTTGCTTTACGACCTGATATTTTAGAAACTTGATAAGTTTCTGAATCATCCATTTTGAATGTAATAGCCATTTCACCTGCCGCTAAAGCACTTGCAAGTTTACCTGTTGTTAATGTACAAGTAAATTCACCTGCTGTGCCAATTTCTTCACATACAAATTTCTTTGATCCTTTTTGTCTTACGATATAACCTTCTTTAACTGCTGTGCCGTTATGAAAGTCTACTTTGATTTCATTTCCAGCCGCTGTTGGCGTACCGAAAAATCTTTTGTTTAGTGGTCTTCCCATTTGTTTTCTCCTATATAAGTAGTCCTATCCGGGTTCTATCCGGTACGCTGTGGGTTAAACAGCATAAGTCCATTGCATTATTGCAACTTCCTTTTGACAGTGTATTTAGTCTATTCTTGAGAACAAGTGCATAAGGTGTACAGAACTAAAGTCTTTTATTGCACGATTGATTTTAGCACACTGGTCTTTGTGTTCTTGTACAACGCTATCTCTACGTTGTTGTCTATACTTTAATTCTAACTGACTTAATTTGTTGATTTCAGATCGCATACCACTACAAAACTTAACAACATCAAATTTAAATTCAGGTGCTGTTTTAGATAGTTCTCTGATTTGACTTTCAACGTCCGGCCAATCCAAACTAGTTTCTATTTCTTTAATACCGTCTTGCATATAGATATTTAAGAGGTCATAAAAAAAGGGCGACATAAAGCCGCCCTTTTCTGTATTTTGTAACTAATCTCTTACGAGAATGATACGTTAGCAGTTGTGATACTAACTTTACCTAAGTAGTCACCTGCATTACCAAGAGATGATGCAGTGTTTGTAAGTTCAACATAACCATAACGTGTCATGAAACCTACTACTGGCTCAAATGTATCAGGATCTAATACTACGCCTGAAGACATTAGAGGAATGTATGGGCAATAGAATGCCGCCGCATCAGCCTCTGATGAACCTTTGTAACCAACTAGTACTTGGTTGTCGTTTTCAGCAGTTGTATCCGCCATGTAAGCGTCAACATATACTCTCATAGCATTGTTCAAAGTACCTACAAATTTAGTATTTGTTGGTGCTTCAAATGTACCTTCTGTGCTTCTTGCGAATGCAGAAGTTGTAGCAGATTGTAGGATAGTTAATGCTTGGTTTGAAACCACTGCAAAGTTACCTGCACCTCTACGTGTACGCTGTGCGATTTTGTTAGCAGTTCTGTTGATTTGAACAGCAAGTGCCGCATGTTCATCACCAACAAAAGTTGCTGTACCGCTTACAGCCGCTTGGTCGTAAGTTTCTTCAACTGAAGCAAGTGAACGAAGAGATGTTAAAATCTCTTGGTCAATCTCAGCAGTAATCTCTTGTGCAAGAGCCGCCATGATTTCCGCTTCAATATCGATACCTTGTTGTGCTTGAGCGTCTTGTGCCGCTTCAAATGTCCAACGAGCAGATAGTTTTCTTGACTTCGCTTCTACTGCTTGTTTTAAGATTTGAATTGACAATCTGTTACCTGCACTACCTTCTAAAGCCGCTGTTGAAGCACCTTTACCCGCTGTAGCGTCACCAGCATATGCTTGACCGATTTTGAATGGTGATAAAGCCTCATCACCTGCAGTCACGTCATTTGCAGTTCCTGTAGCGTTGTTAGTGTCTGAGTAACGTACTCTCAGTGTGTGAATTTGTGATACTGGACCAGTCATTGGTTGTACACCTACGATTTCATTTGCGATAACCGTTGGCATTACACGTCTAATTACTGGAAGAATCACTCTGTTTAGTGTTGCAACATTTCCTGCGGAAGTTGCACCAGCAGTTGCCGACTCAGCGAGATAACGTCTAGTATTCTCGAGAGTGACGTCCATTACGCTTTTCTTGTGACCATCTAAGCCTTCAAGAAGTGCGCCTTTGGTTGCCTGCCAATTTTCATTGATCATTTCTGACATTTTGTCCTTCTCCTTTAGTTTAATCCCGCTAATTTGCGGAGTTCTATTAAGTTTGACTTTTCTTCTACCGGTTGTGTAGTTTCTTTATTGCCTGTTACTTCTGTGCTTTCATTTAGTGCCTTTTTAACAGTTTTAGAAGTTTTTCTGTCTTCCATTACTGCTGGTAGATATTTGTCAAATGCTGTGTGCAATTTTTCAGTTTGCACTGACTCTAGTAGTTCAGACATAATTTCACTTTTGTCTTTCCCTAATGGAGCCAATAACTCATTCATCACTGCAACACGTTTCGCAGAATCTTTAGCAACAGAAATTTCTGCTTCTTTCGATTCAACTAGAGTATCCTTCTCTGTGATGGTTTTCTTAGCCTCAGCCAACGCTTCATCTTTCTCAGCAACGATTTTCATCAACTTCGCAGTCTCTGATTTTTCGTTTAAGTATGAGTTAGAATATTCATTAGCAAACGCTTCGAATAGTTTTCTACCAAAATTGTTTTCACGTGCTGAATGAATATCTTCTTTCAACTGTGAAATCTCTTCTGCTAGTTTCTTACTTACAGTTTCTTTAACAATTTCTGCTGACTTAGCAACAAATTTTGCTTTTACTTCTGCAAATTTTTCTTTGGCTTCTTTTACAAGGCGAACCTTGGTTTCTGCCAAATCTTTTTTGTCTTCTGCGAACTCGTTGATTTCATTTGCAAGTTGCTTAACAACAAAGTCTTCCAATTTTGAAAAGTTTTCTGAAACCTTATTACGGTCTTCATGCAACTCTCCAATTTCTTTAGTCAACTGCTTGAGCATAAACTCCTGCAGTTTTTCAGAATGTTCACCGATTTTCTTCTTATATTCAACTCTTGCTTCTGCAAGTTGTTTCTTATCTTCAGCAATCTCAGCAATTTCTGATTCTAAACGCTCGGAAACCATTTTGTCAATCGCTTCGACCATGTTAGTCTTATCATGTTCGTAACGTTTTGCAAATTCCTCACGGAGTTCAGCAGTAACAGTGTCTTTGTTTTCCTTAACTTTTTGGTCCCATGCTTCTTGTAAGTCAGAACGAACTTCCTCACCTAGTAAGCCTGTTTCAAAAAGTTTATTAAACATATCACTCATTGGCTTCTCCTTAATGTTACTGCAAGCCTTTTATGACTCGTAGCATCTGTTCTTTGAGATACTTCTGTGCTTTAGTATCTTGCGATACTTCGTGAGCCGCCCTTAACGCACTATAACCACCTCTTGTATTCATTAAGTGTTCATAGATTGGTGTCGGGTAAGCACCCGGCGCACTTGGTTGTGCTACCACATCAACTGTGATAATTTCAAAGCCGTTAACTTCTCCAGTGGATTCATTAACTTCACCTGCTCCACGTGAACTGACTCCCAGTTTCACACCTGATTGTAACATGGTTTGGACAAGATTGCCCATCGGGGTAGGCAAAATTTTCATCTTACCAAACCCGTTTGGGCCATCCATCCACATATCAGTAATCATATGCGATACACGATCTAAATTGACCTTTAAATCATCTGGGTGATCAACTTCACCTAGTACAGAATAACCGCCGTCGATCTGATCCTTGAGCGTCTTAACAGCGTTGCCTATCTCGGAGACAGGGTAGATTCGCTGGTTAGCGTTTTTAACACCACCCTGAATACAGATGCCTTTTAGGTAAAGGTCTTTTGAATCCCCTTCACCTTTAGACTCAAGGGTTACTTGTGCCTGATCGAACGTAAGATGTTCTCTTAAGTATGCCATATTGGCTAACTCCTAATTATTCAGCACTCTTTGGTGCAGATGCTTTCTTAAAAGTGTCCCCTGCTTTTGAACCTGGTTCATTCTCGAAAGAAGTTCCCATGTCTTTTGGCTTAGGTGCACTACCGCCCTTTTCTTCACTACCGCCAATAGCGTGTGCTTTAGCATCGTTAGGTGCTTTAGCGTTACTTGCTACTGGTGAAGTAGTTGCATCAGCGCCTTCGGAATTAGATGGAGCAGAAACTTTTTCTACGTATTCACGCATAGTTTCGCCAGCGGATTTTTCTGCTTTTGCTTCGTCTACAACTTCAACTTCGCCTTCTGTTTCTTCAACAGCAGGTTGTTCAATTGCTTCCTCTTCGGCTTCTTCTGATTCTTCTTCGTCACCTTCTTCTGCATCGTCTTTATCTTCTTCTTTGTCACCCATCATGGCTTCAAATTCTGATTTAAGATCATCTAATGCATCTTCAAGGTCTACAACACGGTCTTCGATGTCATCATGCTCTTCTTCATGATCATCCATTTCACCGTCTTTGTCGAAATCCATTTCGTCTTCTGCTGGTGCTTCGTCTGCAATATCCTTCATCATAGCGTCTGTTGCATCTCCGCCCACTTCTTCGACTGATTCTTCTTCAAAGTTTTCTTCAACTTTGTCTTCTTTTTCAGACTCATCTGCATCTGTTGCTTCTTCAACTTCGTCTTCTTTAGACTCTTCAGTTGCTTTAGTAGTTTCTTCTACTGCTTCTTCGTCTGCTTTTTCCTCAGACTCAATAAGTCCTTGGTAAATTTCTTTTGATTTCTCAACCACGATATCGTGGAAAAGTTCTTCTGCTTTATCTTTGTCTTCATTGACTAGAAGATCAAGCAGTTGTTCAAATTTGCTTGTATCTGACATTGTTTTTCTCCTTAAATTATATTGTTGGCAAGGCTGTCCCTTGTATTTACGAAAAAACCACTTTTACCACTAGAAATAGGCTCATTTTCATGGTTTTTGCAAATCATCAGGTTTTTTGAGTCTAAATTCAAGTTCATCATAGTCTATATTGCGTATATTATCGTAATTGTTAAGTTGTGCTGGACAAAATTCTCCAACTTTAGTTACCCTAAAAAACTGAATGTGGGTGTGAGTCCTGATTACATTTTCAGTTTGTCTGAGCCAATTGCCATAATATGTTGCTGGTTCTTTAGATTTTTTGTAGTTTTGTGTGTCTGCAAATATGTTATTAAACTTTTTACCATTGTTTAACCCCATAAAATCAAAGCCTAGTATGTATATAGACTTGTGATTATCATCTGCGGCTTTTGCTAGTGCTGTAGGACCGCTACTCCAACCTCTACTAGGTTGAAAATAGTTTAAATTAGTATAATCTTTATATCCATTATTGTAATTTGTCCATACAACATGATTATGGTGATAACCATCTGCGACAATTTCATGTACCATCTTTGGATCAACTGCAATCAAAACATCAGGTTCAAAATTTCTATAGACTGCATTACAGGCATAGATAATTCCTTTGCCACGCATCTTTTCTAAATCAAAATGTTGTCTTGAGGTACCGTTACCCAATACGAATGCTGTGTTCATATCGGTATTTAAACAGTTTTATTAAAGGGCAGTTTCTTCTTGAGCAGGTTGTCCGTACATAAGTTGCACAAACTCTAATTCTTTTGCTTGTTCAACTTCTCTTGCTTCTGCTGTGCGTCTGATTTGATTTAATTGTTCTAGTGTAAGTCTAGTTTTTCTAGTATCACTAGGTTTTATTACAGAAATATCTCTTTGAGCATCGAAACGTTTATCGTCCTCAAATTCTGTACCGTTTTTATCAAAATAAAAAAATTCTTTTAACAACATAATCTTATTTACCTTAAACTGTGTCGCCACCTGGTGTAGTATCTGTGTCAGTAGCATCTGGGGCCGGATCTGGTGAGTCAGCATCTGGTTCTGTAGTGCCTAGTGTATCTAAATCAGATTGAATACCGCTTGGTGTAACTCCTGCGCCACGCATTTCTGTTCCTGCACTTGACTTATTAAACTGTTCATTAGTGTTTTCTTCGCGCCATAGTGATTCATTTTCTGCAAGTTCTTCTTGTGAAAGACCTAAGAAGCGTTTAAGTGCAAAACGTTTACTCATGTAAGGTACTTCTTGTAGTGAAGCAAATGTATTAACACGAGCATTATCCATTTCACTTTGTCTGTAACTTGCAAAGTTTTGTGGTGGATTCATTCTAAGATCAAATAGATTGTTGTCAATGTTTACTCCTTTGGCATTCATAAACATTTTAAACTCTCTATCAAAAATGTATGCAACTAAATTTTGTAGTCTTACACAATATTTGTTGAATCTTAATTCTTGAATATAAGCAGTGCCTACCCTACCGTCGTTATACTGTGCGGCAGAATCATCTGCACCGGTAGGTAAGTAAGAACTTGGAATACGTAAACCACGGAATAACTTGTTAGTAAAATATTTTAAGTCATCTATTTCGCCTAAGTTAGTACCGCCTGGTAGTGTTTCTACTTTTGAACCTCTTCCTTCCGCTGTTTGTGGGAAGAAATAGTCTTCATTAATTGATAGTGGATTGAAACTAGCGTCAATAACGTTAGTACCACCTCCAGTTGCTGACGGAATTCTACGCTGATGAATTTCATTTTTAATTCTTTCAACAAATCCCATAGCAAGGTGAGTAGGCATATTACCTACGTCGATGTAAAATACTCTTCTTTCCGGTGCTCTTTGCACACGGTAGATAATAATTGCATCTTCAAGTAATTCTTTCTGCTTATAAACCTTGAAAACACTTTCTAATAAACTGTTACCAAATGGAAAGTTTCTATCTAAACCTTCCGATAAACTTAAATGTACAACATGTTCAGCCTCAATAGTTGCTTGGTTCTGTTGTTTTTCAAATCTTGTTCCAACTTGTTGTGGAGTAGACCCTACATATCCTCTGCCAAGTCCTCCGCCTGATGTAGTATAATCAAGTTGACCGTTTCCTGCATTAGGATTCTTTTGACTTACACTTAAATGTTGGAAGTTTACATTAATGTCACTAATAACATACTGCTCAGGTTGTTTACCTTCGCTTTCGTTTACTATTACTTTGTTTACTTTTGCAGGATCAACATGAAACAGTTTAAATGTTTCTGGATCTCTAACAAAAAATGCATCACCGTATTTGAATACATTACGCATTACTCTAAAAATACGTCTATCAAACTGATTCATTTCAACCCACTGTTGCAAATACTGTTTTAATACTTTAGTTTCTGCACTAGTTGCTTGTTGTTTGAAAAATAATTGAAAAGGTGTTTTGTTTTCTGTGTTTTCTTGTGTACAAAATTCTGCTAGGATATCAAGTGCGGCATTTACCTCACTGTCTGTGTCCATTGTTTCATATTGTCCATAGCGTTCAATACGATTTGGATGTCCTGAATATACATCTGGTAAGAAACTTGAATAATTTGTTCTTGCAGGTCCTGCTTGTCCGCTACCAGAAATTGGACTTACTTGTCCTGAATTATTTTCTGGTTTGTATTCTGTAAAGTATTTTTTCCAACTCATTTATTTTTCCTAACTGTATTGTTCAACAGTTGATATTACCTGTCTTGTCAAATTATTTTGTGTTTCCATCTTTCTTGTAAGCATATTTAACGCATCTAATAATTTTACACTACCTTCACGGTTGCTGTCAACTACTTTTGTTGTCATTGTGGACATATTTTTATCAAAGGCGCTTATATTACTGCCAAAACCAGTATCATCTGGTATTGTTACACTAGGTGATGACATATTTGCTGTGTTTGTAACAAGATTTTTCAATTGTTTTTCATTTAAAACTGCTTCTTTTCCGTGTAGTTCAGCAAGTGTACCTTGTCCAAAGTCTTGTAATACACTTCCGTATGCACCAACAGTGCCACTAAACATATCTTGTGGCTTGTCTCTGTCTTGTAATATTTTTTGCACTGCAATTTGGTAATCTAAAAGTTTTTGTAGTTGTTCATCTGTAACTTTTTCAGGTTCAGATTTGAGCATTTCTGCAATGTCACGCATTTTAACAATGTAACTTTGACTTTTTCTTCCTCTTTTATCATCTTCAAAACCACCTGCTAATGCGGCCGCTTCTTTAAATTCACTTGCAAAGTTAAGACCATCTGGACCAATAATACTGTCTAGCATAAACTCTAGATCATTTTTACTTACAGAACTCAATCCATCTTTTTTAATAGTTTCCGCAGTTGATGCCGCGGCAGTCTGTTCACTTGTTCCTAGTATTTTTCTTACAAGATAACTGCTGGCAAAAGCACGATACATTTTGTCAAGTAAAGAGTCAAACTGTCTTGTAATATAAGGAATAAATCCTTCTGCTTCTATATCTTGTGTTATATCTTGAATAAATTTGTTAAATGCAACTAAACCGTTTTGAAACGAAGTGCTTGATAAAACTTTAACTAAAGTGTTTGCTAGTGTTTCTCTCAAAACTTGTAACATACTATCCAAGTTAGCAAATGCTCTTGCAAGTGGACTCATTTTGCCCATGTTGCCTTCTAAGTCATCGGTACTTCCTAAGAACTTACTAATACCTAAAATTAAATCTCCACCTACATTTCCTAACCCATCACCGTCCATTGCTAGAGAGGCAAAAAATTTGCTGTTGTTTCTAATATAATCTTTTTGTCCGTTTGCAAATGTAGTAACTGTTCCTCTAAGTTGATTGTCAAATGCTTCTAATGATCCGCTAAAGTTTCTTGAACTGTTAACTGATGTTCGTAGTGCATCACCAAAGCCTTTGTTAATAGTCATCATTTGAGCGGCACCTTCAGTTAGTGGTGCAACGCCCATTAACATTGACATTGCCGCTTCACGACCTGCATCTCCAAACTGTCCAAATGTTCTAAGCACTGACTCAGCACGTAATTTTTCGTTGCCTTCTAGTCCTGCTAAAAATGATTGGAATGCTTTGTTTGCGTTTGCTTTATCAACTTCATCCTGAATTGCATCTGCTTGAGCACCTGTTAGTTCAGAAAGTCTTCTTATACCTTTTGCATAATCATCACTCTGTGAAATCAGCAAACTACGACTCATTGTTTCTCTTTGTAGTGCTAGTGAGTTACTTGCAAAGAATCTCATAAAGGTTTCGTTTTGTTCTTCAAAACTCAAACCAAAGGCCAACAAACTATCTCTATTTTGATCAAATGCAGTGGCCGCATCTTTGACTGCCATTTCGGCACCACGTGTTGCTGTTCCTAAAAATGCAAGTCTTTCTGAATTTGATGCTAAACTTCCTGCAAGTCCATCTAAACCTATACCTAGTCTAGCGGCCATTCCATTCATCATTTCTAATCTGTCACCAAACGCAATACCTGATGCTGACAACTGTTGGAATGTTGTATAATTTTTGTGTAACAGTTCAACAACTGCATGAACTGCTTCTCCTAGTGCGCCTAATGGTCCTGGTAGATCTCCAAGTGCTTTAGAAAAATCTGTAATCTTTGGTTGAGCGGCAACAAATCCTGCACCCATTTTTACAGCGCCAGCACCTACTGTTGCAAGTCCTGATACAGCACCGGTAACTAAACCTATGCCTTTGCCTAGAGCATTAAATCCCATAGTGACTGGGTTAATTGATTTTCCTAGTTTGCCCAAAGGAGAGTTTACTCCGCCAACACCACCTGTGCCACCGGTTCCTCCTCCCATGCCTTCCATGTCACGCAGAGTGTCTAAGATCTTCTGCATTGTGGCTTCTTCAGCCGCATTATCCAATCTTACTTCTGCATCACCAATTTGACCTGTTACTGCCATTATCTTAAAATCCTCATAATATACGTATATAAATACATTTACTAATTATTAGTATAACTGTATTTATAGAGGACAACAACCATGGAAAATCAAAGCGTTTTAAGCAAGTATAAGCGCCAACCAAAAATATACCTTACACTACCTAGTGGTGGTGCATTCTATCCTACTAATCCTGTTGAAAAAACAGGGTCAGGAGAACTACCAATTTATTCAATGACAGCCAAAGACGAACTAATGATCAAAACACCTGATGCATTAATGAGTGGCGAAGCAACTGTAGACGTAATCAAATCATGTTGTCCTTTGATTGACGATCCATGGTCAATGCCAACAATTGATTTAGATGCAGTTTTGATTGCTATACGTATTGCTACATATGGTGAAAAAATGGAACTACAAGTTCCTATTAGATACTACGAAGAAGGTGATCTTAAAGTAGGTAGTGAAACTATTGAAATAGACCTACGTGAACTTTTAGACAAAATGCAAGGTAAAACATGGAACAGTATTATCACACACGGTGATCTTAAATTTCATGTAAGACCGCTGACCTACAAGGAAACCACAAGTTTCTTTATGACAACTTTTGAAAATCAAAGACTGTCACAGGTAATGCAAGATGCTAAAGTTGATGAAACTCAAAAATTACAAGCATTCAAAGAAGGCTTTAAGAAATTAAGTAAAATGACACTTGATATGGTAGTAAGCAATGTAACTGCTATTGAAACTCCAGAAGGCACAGAAAATAATATACAAGCAATTAGAGAGTTTTTTGAAACTACTGACAAAGAAACATTTACAGCAGTTCAAACAGGACTAGAAGAAATCAAACAGTACTGGAGTACACCAAGTACTAAATTTCAAGTTCCCCAAGATTATGTGGAGAAGGGCGCCGAGGAAACTATCGATGTTCCAATGGTGTTCGACAATGCAAGTTTTTTCGCATAAAGGTCGGAACACTCAATCTTTCTGAGATTGATGAATTTGTTACCGGCCTAGAAAAAGAAAGCCAAAATATAGTAAGTGAGTTAGTTAAGTTGTGTTGGTACATGCGTGGCGGTATGCAACTCAAAGATGCTTACGACTCTACCTACGATGAACGCAAAGCCATAGGTAAGATGGTAGATGAAAATCTAAAAATTACCAAAGAGTCTGGAATGGCTTTTTTCTAAAATTATAAAGTTTTAATTAATTGTTTGAGTCTAGCACGACCTTGTGTGCTTTGTAATGCTTTTTGTACAGCATTTACAATAGGCTTAACAGCATTCAATTCATTTTTATTACTCAAAGGCTTGCCTGCTTGTAATTTTTCTAGTGCTTTAACTGCCATTGCAGGATTTTCTAAACCAAGTTCAGTGCGTAGGGTGTTTAAACCTGCTCTTGTGTCTTGTGTACTTCCGCTACTAGGTTCTTCACCTGTACTTTTTTCATAGTCGCCTGCCGCTTTTTTAAATTTGTCAGCAATAGCATCACCTGCAGTTTTTAAAGGATTTCTTCCTGCTTTATAACCTTTGGCTAGTCCACTTGCGAATGCACCACCAAAGTTTCCTCCTTTTTTTGAATTAGCAGTTGTGTCTTTAGTCACGTCACCACCTGACTTCATGTAAGCCGCATCTTGTGCCGCTCTTGTCAGCAGTTTGTCAAGTTGTGGGCCTTTTAATTCTGTAATCACATTTTCGTGTACACCGGACACTAATTTTAAATTAGGATTATTTGCTTTAGGTTTTGCACTAGTACCTCCCGGTGTAGGTTGTTCAGGACCGTCATTTTTGTTTGCTAGTGGTCCTTTCGGTGCTTGGTTTGGCGCAGTTAATTGTTTTGCTAGTTTCTTAACTCCCTGTGTAGGATAACCCATGCTCTTTAAGAAAGCCATTAGTTCTTTTGCAGAACTTGGTCTACCAGTTTTACCCAAATGCTGTTGATATGCTTTTTTCAGTTGATTAGCAATTTTGCCTGTTTCTAACTTGCCGGCGGCACCGGCGCTTCCAAATTTTTTCATAATTCCAAGGCCTGCACGTTTTAACATGCCCTGTGGTGCTTCTTGCACACTAGATTCATTTAATACTGCTATTTCTGTTATTTTCATACCAACTTCTCCTAAATGTATTTATGTAATCGCCAATCTAGCCGTCAAAAACCAAATAGCACAGTTTAATCA
>CAACVD010000005.1_pt1 | contig 93603 bp, 90 predicted proteins | sample 2381771 | NCBI WGS metagenome assembly CAACVD01 (sample SAMEA5211965, study PRJEB30684) | marine metagenome | biome: Marine; feature: Epipelagic; material: Water | collected 2015-10-15 | depth 15 m
CTTCTTGTTTTCATAAATTGTATTTGATATCTACCACGTTCTTTCATTGCTCTACTTGTAAAGATACCAATTACGTTATCAGCAGTTTGAATCTTACTTAATCCACCTGCAATATGCGAATGATCAAATTCAATTTCTTCAACTGCCGCTCTGTTCAACTGCGATGCAGTTACAAATACAGTTTGTGTTTCCATTGCCAAGTTACGCAATTCTTCAGATACGTATTTGTCTTTTACAAACAAATCACTTGGCGATACTTTTCTGCTTTGTGGCATAAGCAAATCTAAATAGTCAATTAACAATACATCTAGTTTTGCATTGTTTTTGATTTGCCATTCTTTTACATAACTTCTAATGTCATTTGCATTCTTACCACTTGGCATATACTTAATCTGTATACGTCCTGCTTTTTTACCTTGTACCTTAACTTTCATTTCAACATCTTCTAAATTTTTAAAGATGTCTCTGGTTGCCATTCCTGTAACCATTGCATCAAGTCTCATAGCAGTAAGTTCTTCTGAAAGTTCTAGTGTAATGTATGCAACGTTCATTCCTTCCATTGCAAAGTTTACAGCCAAGTTTTGTAGGAACAAACTCTTACCTGCACCACTACCACCTGCAAAAATATTAAGTTCACCTCTGTTGAATCCACCAAACAGTTTCTTGTCAATGCTCGGCCAACCTGTGCTTACTTGTCCGTTGCTGTCTTTCAATACCATAAGTCTGCTTTTAGGATCAAGCCAATAATCTGTACCCATATCCTTAGACAGTCCTATTTGTATTGCATCTTTAACTAGTCCTTCAATTGGACCATAGTCACCTTTTTCTAATAAGTCAGCACCTTTAAGAATTGCTCTTTCAAGTTCTTTGTGTCTACTAAATTTTTCAAATGTGTCTAATAACCAATCATAATGTTCTTCACCAACGTTGCTTGTATCTTTGAAATCAACGTCACAAGACTTGTTAACAATATCAAGTTCTGGCATAACTTTATATTCATCTACATAAGTCTTAATGAAAGATGCCGCTTCTTTAAGTTTTTGATCAAAGTTTTCTGGATTGAATATGTTTTGACAACGCACAAAACTTTCTGCATTACCAAGAAACATTTCTAAAAATAATTTTTGTACATCACTTTTATAATCGTTATTTTCCATTATCTACCTTTAAAGTTTCTTTCAGTAAGTCAATAAATTCATACGTCTTTTCAAGTTTATCTTGTTGTGTTAATTTTTGATTGTCTATTGCTTTCAAAAACTTCTTATATTCCTTATCTAATTTACTCATGTTTATTATACCATATATTGTCTTTAAAGTCAACGTGTATTTTGGTTTTGGCAAAAACAGCACCTAAGCATGATCCTGGATCGCCCGGATTTTTTGGAACGTATATATTTTTGAACATTCCGCTCTCACGTACTTTATCTATAGCAGGTTTGTTCAAAGCACAGCCACCCATAAAAATTACATTGTCATCTTCAACATATGATTTAACCCATGCACTAATATTAATAATAATATCTTCAAACACAGTTTGTACCCCAGCGGCTAAATCATTTAGATCCTGTTCAGTCCAAACACCAGGTAACCATTTACCTATACCTCTATGACAGTTTACATTAAATTTTATCGCAGGCAAATCTTTAAATCCGTTTGCAAATAGTTCGTCCATTATGACTTTACGGAATCTTTCAGGATCACCTTTAGCGGCCATTTCACATACTTTATATTCTTCTGCATTAGGTTTTAATCCAAGACGTTGTGTCATAGCACTATACCAAAGACCTATGCTATGTGGATATCGTTGTGAATACACTTTTCTAAGATTGCCACCTAATCCTTGCCAAATAGTAAAGCATTCAAACTCTCCAATACTATCAAGCACAACTATTGCCCAACGTGTATGACAACTGTCGCTTGTTGTAGGATATGTGTAGTAACCATATGCCGCATGACTTAGATGATGCTTTGTGTATTCGATTGGCAAATCTATATTCCACTGCGAAAGATACTGTGGAATATTATTTTCTTTCCAGTTCAATCCCTGTCCTGCCCACCATTGTCGTAGTCCTTTTAGTCTTGGATATTCATACCATACAATTTTATCAGGACGTAATTGTTCTTTTATTCTTAGGTGTTGAATCATTTCCCAATTCAAATGTGGATCATTAGGTTTACCACTAAAGTCTTTTGCCATACCTGCCCATACAGGAGTGTGTCCGTCAAATACTCCTATTGACGCATCGTGACTGTTTGCAACTATTCCCCAAGTAATCATTTGTAAATAAAAGGATCTTTCTGTTGTAGTTTTTTTAATTTTTCTGCAACTGCACGTTTTTGTTTGCGTTGCACCCACCACAATTTTAATTTGCTATATTGTTTTGTTAACCATTTCATATTAAGTTTTCTTCTTCCATATATTCAAGCAATACTCTTGAAAACATTCTGTGTACTGTTTCATTAAAATGACCTTCTTCACGCATACCATATCTATGATGCTCTAAGGCCCATCTTGCAAATGCAAATGTATCATGTTTGTAATAATTTTTATTGAATATAGTATCTTGTATTTGATTAAATTTTACTTCTTCTAATGAACTATCCCAAGCATTAACGTTATTGTGCATAAGGTATTTCATATCATTTGCTTCACAAAAACTTTTTACTGCTAGAATATTTGCTCCCCACTTTTCGTGTTCCAATACATCGTCCCATAGATGTTGAGCACAAAATGCCTGAGCATCATGATCAAATGTATATACTTTATTTCCTTGTTTATCTTCTAACCATTTTGATACATGGGCATTTACAAAATTAGTTTGTGACATCATTATTTCAGTATCTGTAAATCCTATAGGTGGCCATGCTCCTACTTCTTTGAAACTATTAATTTGATCTCTAATAGATATCTCTAACCTATTAGTACTGCTCCAACCTATTAGTACAAAAACTTTTTTTAGATCTATACCTTCTGATTTCATTTTACACAAATCAGCAAGTGTTTGTCTTGCTATCCACTCGTTAGGAGCACCAGGTAATGCACTATTAATATTGTCTTTTATACGTAATGCATCGGTTACTTTCATTGGGTAAGCAAACTTTTTATTTTCTTCGCTGAGATCTTTATCGCCAATAATTTCCATACCCATTGTAAAACTATCGCCGTTTGAATACAAGTAATCGTACATATTTCACCTATAATTAAATGTTACTACTAATCTGTAACCTTTTTCTTTTGGACTACTGCTACTGTGATATTGTAGTCCGTTAAAAGTAATTATCCTATTTGCCACAGGCTCAATTTTTTTCTTTACTGTGTACTGGTCAAATTTATCACCGTATCTTTCGTTATATATTACTGTTGCTCCTGAAGAAGTATTGACATAGAATAAACTTGTTGTATGTGGAAATTCAAAATCTACGTGAGGGTCATGAATTTCTTCTCCACCAGAATAAAATATAAATCCTATTCTACAACGTATTAATTCTTTAACTTTTAATTGTTTGTATACAGGATTAAGCAATAGAGATAAACTAGGATTTTCTAGCACACCGTCGTCATATACGTTAGTGCTGAATCCGTATTGCATTTTTCCATCACCATATGCAACGTTATGATTAAAAGTCCACGGAACTAGATTACTAGTCAAATTAGAGTATAATAAATTTAAATCATATTCTTTTATTACATTGTCCCTAATCATTAAAATAACTCTTTGCCTTGATTTCTATTTTTACTTTGTTTGTTTCTAATCCAGCCATAATTTTTTTCATTGTGTATATTTTACCATACATTCTAGTTGCTTGATTTACATCTTTTACATCGCCCGGCCAATTAGGAAAACTTACATTCCAACCATAGTGTAATGCACTTTCAACTAAATCAGCCCCTGCCTTGTCGCTATCGGGAACTACAATTACATTTTTTCTTAGTGCGTTAATTTGCACTGCTTGTTGATCTTTAACATCATTACTTAATACTGCTACACCATCAACAGATATTGCATCTAGTGGACCTTCTACAACAATACAATATTTTCTATCCCAGTTCTGTTTATCCAAGTTAAACACATAACCTGGTTGGCTATCTGTAATATATTTCGGTGAGCCGCCTCCTACTTTTCGAGCAGTGTATCCGACTATGTCCCCATTATGATAAAATGGTATAATAAGCCTTGTCTTATACGAACCCTCTGGGGTCCACATAAAATTATAGTCATCTACCATAAGGCCTCTGTCTATTATGTATTCAACGGCTCTCATGAGATCCGGATCCAACCCTGTTGGCTCTAGTGCCATCCAGTCTGCACATTCCATAATCGGTCTTGCTCCAACTGGCAGTTCTTTTTCTTTCATTACAATCTGTGTTTCTTCAACATTAGAATCTTGATCTGATTCAATTTCTTTGATTCTTAATGCTTCAAGACTGCATTTTGTAATAACATCATTAGGCACGTTTAGCCAGGCGAGTAACTTACGCATTTTATAGTTTAAGTTTCTACCAGGAACGTATGATGAAGTATAATTACAGTTGAAACAATGATAACTTACAGTTCCGTCACTGTTCTGCATTATACCACCACGTAAACGATTATCCGCACTTTCCCCATTATGCACACAACATGGTGCATTAAAACTAGTCCACCCACTAGGAGTCTTCTTATGTTTAGAAGGTAAGGCCGCAATAATAGTTTGTTGAATCAGATTCATAAGTATATTTTACGATCTAATTAATACTTTGTCAAGTGTTCCGGTGTTCGAATTGGTAGGAATATGTTTGATTCTGAACCAATTATATACTCCCTTTACATTGAAATAATTGGTTTCTGTTGAGTTGCTCAAAGTAACAGATTTAACATCTACCCAAGATGTGTCACCTCCGGGTTGTACATCCAAAGTTGCTTGGAGTGTTAGTGTTCCATCATATCCTGTTGTAGTGTAGGTTACTGTGTGAGTATTGTTTGCACGTTTTTGATCGGGGTGTGCATCTATATGACTGCTTACATTAGTTTCTACTCCATCTTGATCTGTACTAGTTGAAAAAGTAGTAATCTCATAACTTGCAGTATGAACTTCATATGCATAACTTACGACTTCTATACGTCCGGCCGCATCATGATATGTGTTAACAAAAGTTGGTTTATTCTTATTGTTCACTGTTCTTTTTAATGAATAATAGAATGTTTGATTGTTTAAATTTATAATATCGCTCTCGTTAAGTGTGACGTCTAATGTACCTTTAGTGCTTCTAGTACTGCCATCATCTGTAATTGTAGCAGTTTTGCTTAACAGTGCTTTGCCTTCTATACGGTCTAATAATGTAAAGATAAAAGTATTACCTGAACTAATATCAATAGGTTTCTGATCTTGATTCTTTACTGTAAATTTTAGTGTGTTTTGCACACCTTTAAAAACTTTTAAATCCTTTTGGTACATAGGTGCATATCCTTGAGTAATTCCCATATCCAAATCGCTGTATATGGTACTACCGGTTTCATAAATATATATTGGTACTTTGAGCATATCATTGTATCATCCTAACAGTATTTATATGAGAACACATGGTAAACACAAACGAAGAATTACGTAAAACAATACCTTTTATAAGTTGTTTAAAGCATTCTACAACTGAATATGTAGGAATTATCATCAACCAAGATCATCAGGTCACAAGTTTGTATGATTTAAGTTCTTGCCGTTCAGATAAGGAAAAGAAGGCATTATTAGAAGCAGGTGAAATATGGTGGTGGGAATCAAATAGAAAATTACCTATTAATATTTTTATGAAAAAGGAAATGCAAATTTTCAAACCACTGATCAAAAGTTTCAACACAAAAGACTGCGAAATAATGTTTGGGCCTGTTGTTAGATTGCATGAAATTGCTCAAAAACGTATAAAAAGAAAATCTATTCAACTAGTTAGGAAACTGAAGTAAGTTCCTCACATAGTAAATTCATGTGTACCACTATTGCGTGGGCATAAGCAACCGCGTGTGCTTTTTTAAAATAATAACTTCCATCACTAGGCTTCTTCCATACTTCTGTCATAATATCCTGCCATGTCCGACCTATCAAATGTCGTTTTGCTGGACGTATCATTGCTAGTACTGCCGCTAGTTGTTCTATGCTTGTTGGTCTCATCTTTTTTAAAATCGAACTGTGATCTGCGACGTGAAATAAGTTCTTGCTGAACTCTTCTTCTGTGAGTAATTCCCATAACGGCTCCTTGGCTAAAAGTTTTGTTAAGTGTTCTTCGTTTTTAACTTTTTCATAGATGTGAACATTAAGCATATCTATCTTAAAGTATCCTCTGTCATCTGCAACTTTGTGATCAATTGTACAGTTGCCAGTAAAAGGATTCAACGGAGCATTATGAAAATAAACTCCTGTGTTATGTTTTTTCATTTCGCCTTTATCAAGACGAGATGCAGGAATGTGTTTTAGATTTTCTAAAACTTTATCTCTATCATAAAAGTCTAAATCTATATCAGGCAATGTTTGCCTCCTTAATTATTTCTTTTACAAGTTTTACATCTGCAGGTTTGTTTGCAAAAGTTTTTCTCCAGTACACAATATCTAATGTTGGTTCCACTATTTGTATCTGCTCATCATTTAAACTTTCTACTAGTTTATGTCCTGCACTAGAATTTAAAAGCAACCATGGACTTATACGTCCTGTTCTAATATCATTTACTGCTCTGTTTAAGTTTACAAATCTAAAATAATCATTGTAAGGTGCTTCTTGTTTATCACCCCAGTCCATCATGGTTTGTATTGATCTTTGTACTGCACTTTCCACTGGCTCTATTTTAATTATTTCAAACAAGTAAGTATCATAGAGTTCGTCTCTACACCAGTGGTCAAGTTTAACTCCGCTTTTAATTACAAAGTCAATAAATTTTTCTGGATACAAACATTGTACGTTTGTAACAAAACTACCAAATTTTACAAAAGCATTGTAGTATGAACTCTTACAAAATTCTGCATAAGTTTTTTCTTTTGACTTTTGTACCTGTGTATAAAACTTATTAAAAGTCATAAATCCTACTTGTACACGTTTTTCGTCCTTCTGCAAATGCCTACGTTTTGGTTCACACATATGGGCCATTAAAGTTTTTTCCTTTAAAAAACTCTTGCCACAATGTATGCACTTGTAATCTTTACTTTGCGTTTGGATCATGAGCCTCACGGTATTCCTTTTGTTCACTTTTTGACATAACACTTGCCAAGGTTGTTGCATCATCATGTTTCATATTCTCGTTCATATCTAATAAGAATTGTTCAAATTTGTCTTTTACTTTTTTCTTTGGTGCCGCCAAATACTGATGAAAAAAGTTTTCATAAGCACCACACATTGCCATAAGTTTCCATAATAATCCTTTATGATTCTTTGATAGTGTCCAATGATGTTTGTTTACAAATTCATTACACATTTCCAAATAGTGTTCTTGAAAAAACTTATCTGACTTTACGTTACTTACATATCGCATAGCAATAAATGGAGCAAACAATTTTTTATCATCATCTGATAGTTTATTATACCATTCTTTGTCTCTGCGATCAACTGCTTTCAGCATCGCTTTTAAATCTAAAAACTTTTTCTTTTGTGCCATTATACTATCTCACTTATAGTGTATATTATAGCAATAATTATAAGCAGTGTCAAGAAACTTAACCTATGAAAATTCATCCACCAGTTGAAAAATTTGTTCATATTATTTCATCCATTTAAATACTGATTTAATTTTGCCTTGTTCTTTCCATTCTAAATATTCGTGGATAGAGTTTGGCATAGGTTTAGGTTTTTCGAATGTACTATTCAACGGAACAATAACTAGAAAATACAGGAACCAATATGCAGTTCCAATTCTTCCAAGTAATACATAAAGTCCTTCAGCCGGCATAGCACCAACCCAAGTTAACATCATAAAGTTTAATACAAAAATAATAAACCATTGTCTTTGTATTGGTCTGAAAATTAAACTTCTAACTTTACTTCTATCTAACCAAGGAAGTAAAGCAAGTATTCCTATTGCACTTACCATAGCAAGTACACCACCCAACTTGTCTGGTATTGCTCGTAGTATTGCATAGAAAGGTAAGAAGTACCATTCGGGTACAATGTGTGCTGGAGTCACCATAGGATTAGCAGGAATATAGTTGTCTGGGTGTCCAAGTATGTTTGGCATAAAGAAAACAAAGGCCGCAAATATTGTAAAGAACACAACCATAGCAAACATATCTTTCATAGTTGTATATGGATGAAAACTTACAGTATCTCTTGTATCTTTTGGTTCAATACCACTTGGATTATTCGAGCCTACAATGTGTAGTGCAATTACATGAAGTATTACAATTCCTAAAATTACAAATGCTAGTAACCAATGTAATACATAAAATCTATTGATGGTTGGATCATCAACTGAATATCCTCCCCATAGCCAGTGTACAATACTTTCACCTACAACTGGTATTGCACTAACCAAGTTTGTAATAACAGTTGCACCCCACAAACTCATTTGTCCCCAAGGTAATGTGTATCCCAAGAATGCCGTTGCTACCATTAAGAAAAATATTATAATACCTATTAGCCACATAACCTGTCTTGGATCTTTATAGGACCCAAAGTACATGGCTCTAAATATATGTAGGTAAACTGCTATAAAAAAGAATGATGCAAGATTCATATGCATATAGCGAAGTAGCCAACCAGAGTTAACATCTCTCATTATGTGTTCTACACTTACAAAGGCATCTTCAGCACTAGGTTTATAGTGCATTCCTAAAGTTAATCCTGTTATAATTAGTCCTAAAAGACAAAACATCAGGATACCACCAAAACTCCAAAAGTAATTTAAACTTCTCGGAACTTGGAAGTCAAGATATTCGTATTTAAACATTCTAAAAATTGGTAATCTATCATCAAGCCATCCCAACACACCACTAAATGGAGAACCTCCGACCTTGTTAGTATGCACAGGCTTGTAATCTTTTTGTGTCATTTTACTCCTATTACATTCATACTCATCACAACTCTATTTTCATTTGTCTTGTTTGCCTGCACCCTGTGACTTAACCATGCAGGAAAAATTAGTAAGTCATTTGTATTACATTGTACTTCCTGATAGAAGTCTTGTCTACTATATTCTGCGTGACTTCTAGGCATATATGTCCAACTTGAATGCAATGGATTTCTAAATTCAATGTTGCCACTGTCCTTTGGCTTTTCCAAATATATGCTAACAGCCATATGAGCAGGACTATGATCGTGTTCCAAAACGTAACCTTCTGTGTTTGTTACATTTGTCCAACTATTCATGACCTCTAATGGTATATCCTGCATATCCCATTCTTGCCAAACTTCTTTTACTACAGGTTGCAACCATGCCATAAAGTCGTGCAGTTCTTCCCATAGATGTGGATCTAATGGATTATGATTAGCATTAGTCTTACCTCCGCCTCTCATACTGCCTGCATTAGGTGGCATAAGCATTGTTGTACTTAATGCTTTCTTTACTGCTGAACTAAAGTCACCTGGATATGTTGCTTTCCATACTAGATTAGGTGTTGTGTTACAAGGGGTAATTTTCATTATCTTCCTTTGCCAAATAATAAATTGTTTTTAGTTCTGCTAACATATTTTGTAATGTTCTATTGCCTTCGTTTGCATAATCTACTATTTCGCTGATCTCTAATTCTGTTAAATGCCACTTAGGATAAATTGTTTCACTTATTAGTTTACGTTCACCGGTTTTTGTATCACGTTCGTATACAGTGTGGCCCCCGTCCGGTGATTCGTAAATTTTTGTGCCCATTATATCTTTGTGCCAACAGTCCTTCTCACGATATCGTTGTGATTAAATTCTGCCCAGTAAAGTTCAAATGCAACACCATCTTCTATGCCTTCGAATTGATGCACCTTGCCCGGCTTTACCTGTGTAAATTCTCCGGGTCCAAGTATAGTTTCATCTACCAGGCCGTCTTGATCATCTTGCCATACACGTACAAGCATCTTACCTGATTCTACAAAAAATCCATTCCACTTGTATTTGTGTTCGTGTTCTGAACATTTATATCCCTTTTTAAATTCTATACGATGAAATTCTAGTACACCGTTTGCATGAATAAGTTCGGTTTGTCCCCAAATTTTACCTGCTTTCATAGTCATATCCTTTCTCCTTGTCAAAGTATTTCTTTTTGTACCAATTGTAGAATGCCTTATCAGTAAAGTATTCCGCAATATGATTCGCTGGTACTTGATCGCTTCGAATACATTCAGCAAGTGCTTCGTACTCATAAGTGTCAACTTTTCGTGTCATTGTCTTTCCTTTGTTTGCTTCTGCTAAAGTTTTAACAGTTCTTCTGTTTATTATCTTACGACTGGCCATATTGTTCTTCCTTCATTTCGTTTCATTCTTTTTAAACGTTCCGTAAAGTTTCCAAGTGTCCAACCTTTGTATAAGTTGTGGCTGTTAAATTCTTCTTCTGTAACTAAATGATAGTTAAGTTTTATTGGTCTATTACTTAACGGAATAAGTTGTACTATCGGATCACCGGGTTCTACAGATAATCTTCCTCCTGCGGGTAAGAAGTAATTATACTCTGCAACGTGTGTGTATTTAAAATCTATTGTACCTGGACTTGCCCAATGACTTAAAGGATTCTTTTGATGCCAAGTAGGTTGTGTCCATAACCATTCGATGCTTTCTTGAGTTACTACACGCCATGGAAGATCAAATTTCATGTGTGTAAGGCCAGGCTTGTGATTTTCATAATCTTCTTTGTTGTGTGTAATTGGATTAGCATATTGTTGAGGTAAAACATGAAATGCAATTTTACCATCAATATGTTGTTGTACATTTATACCTGCATGGCTTGGAATAACAAAACCTTGCTTCATAAATCCTATTATAGCAGGACACGTTTTCATAGTACCTATTTTTAAGTCTGGTACTTGTACGTGTGTGTCTAATCTAGCAGAAGGCATTTTTCTCCACCAGTCGGGTATAAATTTCTTACTGTGATCTGGTTTAAATAATTCATACACATTTTTATCATGTGTGTATAGATCTACATTTATTGCTTTCTTAAATCCAAACATTAGAATAATAAACTATAATCAAGTGTCTCACTTGATCTAGAAACCTCCTTAACAAAAAATACACAGGGTGGATTATCACCTTCACATAACGGTGTTGTTAAAAGTTGTCCTTGTTTTAATTTAGGAAAATACCATTTAACATCTTGATAAACATTTACAACATCAACAGGTCTAAAGTCTGGTCTAAAACTTTTTAAAGGATTGAATTGAAATCCTTCAAATCCTCTGTCATTTAAACTTGTTAATGGCAGTACTTCTAAATCTCCTCCATCATCACTGCCTATAAGCATTGACCATTCTAAAGGCATTTGTATTTGATGTTTACCTATTTGTAATACTACTGCCGGAGAACTAAAACTTTCTAAGTATATTAGTGGCATAAAAAAGTAGTCTGGTTCTTTTGGATCACTATTATCTAAAACACTGTACCTAATGTCTTCATTTATTTCTTTAGGCAAGTTTTGCAGATTGTATGTCCTGTTTTCTAGTGTTAATATATTCATTAATCTATTGCTATCCTCTCTATTGTAAACGGGTAGTTTGCTTCTTTATAAAATTTTTTCCTTTGTGTAAGATGTCTTTTAGCGAATTTACATCTTGAAGTGATGTCCCATATTTGGACATGATCTTTGTCTTCAGCCTTACGAATGCCTCTACCAATTGATTGAATAACACGAACAAAACTTTTGCCAGGCTCAATAAGAATAAGATTAAAGATACGAGGAATATTGATGCCAACAGCGGCAACACCATAAGTAGCGATAATAACTTTACTATTACTAGTTTTAACTTCGTCATAATGTTCTTTCCGTGTATCACCTTTTGTTTCTCCACTGATGAATACACTATCTTCTATATTAGATTGTAACAGATTTCCTGCAGAAAGTCTATCGACAAGTACCAAAGTATTACCATTTTTGGTAACTTTGCTTACCAATTTAGCCACCCATTCCATTCTTTTTTCGTCAGTTGTGAGATATTTCAATTCTTCTTGATATGTCTTGTACTCTTTAACATCTTCAGTTTGAATAATGTTAACATGGCAATTTGCCAGTACTCCTTTTGCCTGTAAGTCACTTGCACTTATTTGATTAATTACTTCGCCTAGTCCTGCCTTGATGCCTTGAAATTCAAATTGTTCTTTTGGTATTGTTCCTGTTAGTCCCCATCTAATTGGAACGTGTGCAAAGTTTTGTGTAAGCAATCTTTTCAAAACATCTGCTTTTGCTTGATGTACTTCGTCAACAATAATACATCTTACATCTTGTATAAATTCTGCTAGTGTAATTGCCGCTTCGTGGTTTTTAGATTTTTTATCTAAAATGTTTAAACTTTGCCAAGTTACAATAGTGTGTCTATGACCTAATTCTTTTCTATCACCATAGTAGACGCCTACATCAAGACCTACATTTTTATAATCTTCTTCTGTTTGTGTTACTAGACTTTTGTTAGGAACAATAATTATACTATCGCCATACTTCTCACAAATTTTAGATAGTGTTGCAGTGATAATTGTTTTACCTGCTCCTGTTGCCACTTCTTGCAAACTTTGTGGATTGCTCAAAAAGTTATTAATTACTTCTACTTGATAATCACGTAATTGTATTGCTTGTCCTTCGTGAGTGTGTCCTTTAGGCCATTTAATATCAGATAAAAAGTCTTCCGCAATTTCATTAAAAGATAAATCAATTTTATTTCTATGATCATCTACTTCAATGTAAACACCTTTATTTTCAAGTTCTTCAATTACTTCTTTAAGCATACTTACATACGTTGTGCCACCCAAACCAAAGAAACTTACTGTGCCGTCCCAACGTCCAAGTTTATATGCTGGCAAGTATCTTGCATACGGTATTTCATACTTAAATTTATTAGATAGATGTTTACGCATTGAAAGATCTAGTCCTTCAAATTTTACATTCACCTCATCTTTAATTACCAACTTGCACGATGCCACGACGATCTCCTATTGTTTTATAATACACTCTTAAAGGTTTATTTTCAAGATAAATCTGCGTTTTATAGTGTGCAGGATCTGTTGCCAAATCTACAATGATCATGTTTGGCTCTATCTTGTCCTTAATAAAAGTTTTTGGAATTTTCTCACTTACAAAAATAATTTTTTTGTTTGGAGAATATTCATTTACTTTGTAATTTTTTATTTTTTCATTCAAATTCTTACCTGTTACAGTTTCTATTGTTCCGTCTTTCTTATTTCTAGACCTAAATGCAAAACAGCATTGGTCGTTGATTCCAAGATTGTTAACAGTATCTAACCAATCATTAATATTGTTATTGTCTACACTGCTCAACATAATCACTGTTTGTTTTCCTATACTTGCAAACTTTAACAGTTCTTGTTTAGGCAACACTCTTTTGTTCACAGTAAATCTTTCATGATCACCTAGCAAAATTTTGTCATACCATTCATGTACATCACCAAGCATACTTGTAACTGTATCATCATATACAAAACAACCTAACATTTTACTAAACATAATCGCTTCGCGTACATCAGTAATTTGTGCTAGTTTGCTATCATATTCATTAGGTAGATTTATATTAGTGATAACAAATTTTTCTTTGTAAGACAGTGTAGGAAAATACTGTAAAGGTTTTTGTTTTACTATGTCAATCTTTTCTTTGATTTCTGTTACTGTTTCATCAATATAAAATCTTTTTCCATTAACTACGTTAGTTAAAAAGTCAATATTGTTTTCATTTATATCAAAACCCCATTCTTTATTTTGACCATTGTAGTAGCCACGTTTGTAAGTAGGTTGTTTTCTTTTCTTAAATTTGTTTACAAGATCAGCAATAAATGGACTTTTGCAAACGATCATTTCTCCATCTACATGAATTGATTTTGTTTTGTCTATAGTTCTAAATGGTTTTTTGAAAAGTTTACCATCAAGAACTTCTGTTGCATTGAAACCAACTTCATCTAATATTTTTGTATATTTTTTAACTAGCCTTAAACCAATATGGCTTTGTTTTTGTGTGAAAGACATACCGTTCATAAGTTGTTTAGAAATACTTTTTGTAATTGGTTGGTCTATAACATCAATATGTTTTTTATAAAAATTTTCATATGTTTGAGAAATATGATTAGCAAACTCTATGTCATACTCTCCTGAAAGGAAAATAACACAATCTTCTACTGTATTCGTAATGTTATGTGGTAATGAGTTTTGTTGCGTCATCATGACTATGTCACCAATGTTGTTAAGTTAGTATTAATTATAGCAGATTATACAGTTTTGTCAACCAATTTTTTCAAATTTGGTAATAATCTTTTTAATGGAATACCCTGTGCTATTTCATTTATATTCCATTCTGTATGTGCGTATTCTAAAAGCCATTGTGTTCTATCTGGCATCTGCGGTAAGTTTATTGTGTTGAAATTATGATTAGCAACGTCATATGCCAAACTAGCAGGACCAACAAATGCAGGCACACCTTGTAATACTGCATGAATTCCTGGGTTGCTTGTCCAACTTACAACTGCAAATACATTGTTCAAATCAAAGTCAAAATCATCATATGAGTTAACTATCTTGTTAGGCTCTTGTCTTTTTACATTTATAAATTCGTGTTCTATTCCCGGAAGTCTGCATCTTGGGTGTGGTCTAAAAATAATTGGTCGTGCAGTTTGTTTTCTAATCTCCTGCATGACATTTGACACCCACGTAGACATAGGAGGCATATCTCTCCACTGATGACTTTTATCATGTTGTCCACAAATTAATATATCTCTACCACCGGCTATCTGCCAAGGTTTCAAATTTAAACCAAGCATACTAGGACGCATACTATCAAGTTCACCTTCACCAAAGTCTGCTTCTCTATTGATTCCGTTTATTGCAACTTTCCACGTTGTACCTCTTTTGATTCCGCCTACTTCTAATACAATTACAGGCTTACCTTTTGCTTGGCAGTCGTCCCATATAGGTTTGTTCTTAGCCATTGTACCATGCCACAGCACACTCCAAATGACAGCAACATCATATGTGTCATCTTGTACAACTTCGTGGCCTAATGCAGTAAGCGATGTTTCAAATGCTTCAAACACTGGCTTACTATTTTGTGCGCCATATTCTTTATATAATCTAAATTTCATTTCGTATATAGTTATACTCTTTAGTTTGTTTAAAAACTCCACTAAAACAAACATCATATTTTTGCATTGCCTTTAGCAAGTTTATATCCATTGAGTCAATCACCTCGTGATTAAACATCTGTATGCCTTGAATCTTTTTCTTTCCAACACTGCTGTTCCATTGATTGAGTGTGACTGAGTTTGCTCTTTGTTCGTGTGTTTTACCGGTCTTGTTTTCCCAATGCATTATTTCTACAAGACTGTTAAGTTTTGTTAAACGTTCTTTTACATTACCAAAATATGTTAAGTGCCAACCACCGTTAGATAAAATTGGAGGAGGATCATTAATTACAACATTAGATTTTTTGTATGTAATTTTGTCATTTAATATAGGATATTCTCCTTGTAAATTTTTTATCTTAGTACCTCTAGTGCCATACCATATATCACCATATCTGGCTCTCCAATCTACGTGTACAACTCTAAACTGCTGTTTGAAAAAGAACCAAAAATTCTTTTCAGCAAATCTTTTAATTCTGTGTATTTCTCTTTTATCCCATATTTCATCTAAATCGCTGAATAAAAATAAATCATTTTCCATAAAGTTTTCTTTTGCAATATGTGCCTGTGCATTTTTTGTATCACGTTCGGAAACCTTATATGTGCCTTCAACTTCAGCAGGATGTTCTACAAATTTATAAATTATTTTGTCTTGTATGTGTTTAGGTAAGTTTTTATACACTTTGCCAAACCGTTTTTTATTGGGTTGTCCGTTCCAAGTATAATTGCTTTCTGTTATGATAAATGCATCTACAGTGTCCGCAAGATAATTTAATCTTATGTCTGCTAGTTCATACTCGTTAAAAAATACAAATGCGTCAATTACTTTCATTAATATAATCCTCTAATTTTTTTGTTGCTTTCCAGCCTAGTGCTTTAGTTTTGTTTGTAACAACTTCTCCTGACATTCTGTTTCCTTTACGCTCTGGTAACATAACTATATTACCTTTAAATAATTTTGCAACTTCTAATATTGAAAATGAATCATCGCTTCCTATACCATATTCATCACCGTGTCCTCTTTCACCTATAAGAATTAAAGCATTTATAATATCTTCTATGTGTGTAAAATTTCTTTTTTGTGTTCCTGGAGCAACAACAGGCAACTCTTTGTTTTCACGCATTGCCTTTTTGTATTTTGCTATTAGTGTGGCGTACTTGCCGTCATCTATTTCTCTAGGTCCATACACATTGTAGAAGTATGTTATTGCATAATCCAAGTTAAACCAATCACCATAGTGTACAACTAGTTCTGTGTTTTTTGCTTTAGTAAAAGCATATGGACTTGTAGCATCACCAAATTTAGTGCTACTGCCTGAGTATACTAGTTTACATTTTCTTTTACGTGCAAACTCTAACACAGCAAACGTACCGTTGGTGTTGTATTCATGTACTAATTGAACATCGTCAAAACTTTGTTCAACTCTACTGTATTCGCCTAAATGATAAATTATATCTGGTTTAAATGTAATGTTGTGTATATCTATTGTGCTACCTACAATATAATTCACACCTTCTATTTCATTTTCTTGGGTGCCTGTAAAGTAATTGTCTAGGCTAGTTACTTCATGACCTTCGTCTAACAATCTCGCACATAAATGGCTTCCTACAAAGCCTGCACCACCTGTGACTAAAACTTTCATTAATTTTTATTCCTGACTCTGTACTAATAAATATACGTATATTATTTATGGAGTCTAAATATGTCTAGAAAATTTGCGGTTGTAACTACTTTTAACCAAGATGGTTTAGATCTTTATGGTCAAAAGATGATTGATAGTTTTGAACAAAATTGGCCAAATGAAGTTGATTTATATGTGTATGCAGAAAAATGTACACCAAAAAAAACAAAAAGAAATATTATTATTAGAGATCTACTTGCACAAAAACCTATAAATGTTTTTAAAGGTATATGGAAAGATGTTCCAAAAGCAAACGGTAAAGAAAACCCAAAAGGTAGAGTTGACTCACACAAAGGATTCAAATGGGACGCTATAAGATTCTGTCATAAAGTATATGCAATTTTTGATTGTGCTAAAAGTCTAAGTAAAAGTGATGTTGATGTTTTGATTTGGATGGACGCAGATACACTATGCCATTCATATATGCCAATTAAATTTTTAGATGATTTTATTCCACCTGAAAAGAGTGTGTGTTATTTTGATAGATCACCAAAATGGCCTGAATGTGGATTTTATAGTATGAACTTAAAAGATGATGCTACGCACAAATTTTTAAGTAGATTTCAGTGGGTATGGGATAATGCTGAACAAGGTATTTTTACAATGAAAGAATGGCATGATAGTTTTGTATTCTATGAAATTATTAAAGAGTTTAGAAATGTACAAGGATTCCAAGAACATAATTTAAGTAACGTTACAATTTCCGGTGAAGGACATCCTATTATAAACAGTAAACTTGGTGCGTATATTGACCATATGAAGGGCGAAAGAAAAGTAAGAGGTAAGTCTGATAAAAAAGATTTAAGAGTACAACGCACTGAGGATTATTGGAAATGAAAAAAGGAATATTTGCTGTCTGGCAACCATTACTAGACAGTATATTTGCAAACAATGTTCACAGTAACATTTGTGAAATAGGAACACACAGAGCAAAATCAGGTTATCAAATTATGGATTACTTATTAGATAACCACCCTGGCACATATACATATCATGGTTATGATTTGTTTGAAGAAGCCAACGAGCAGACTGACAAAGAAGAATTTAACGGCAAAGGTCCCGGCAATCTTGCTTATGCAAAAGGATTTATGCAAAGATTAACTGCACGATATCCTGGTAGGTTCAAATACGAATTGTTTAAAGGTTATACACAAAAGACATTAGAAAACAAAATATACGACTTTGTGTATTTAGATGGTGGACATAGTTACGCAACTGTAAAACATGATCATTCAAAAATTGCTGATAGTAAAATTGTTGTGTTTGATGATTTACAATTAGCACCCATTGAAAAATATTTTAAGCAGTACGTGAAAGCAACTGGATTACCAGAAGTCGAGTGGCAACCAGATAATTTTAACAAAACACAAAAGCCTTTTTATTCTGTAATGCCACATCATGTTAGCAAAGTTAAGAAGCCTGTTATAGGTAGACCAACTCATCATATACAGCCGGTAATATTTAAATGATACATTTTTACAAAGACATAGAAGGATTCATGAGCGATAAAAATAAGATTGCTTTTGACTTTATTATTCCCCAACTTCCGACGCATAGTGTATGGGTAGAACTAGGTTCTTGGACAGGAAAAAGCACTGCTTACTGTGTGGTTGAACTTAAAAATCAAAATAAATTTGGCGATTTTTACTGTGTAGACACATGGGAAGGTGGCCCCGAACATCAAGAAAATCAATTAATAAAAGATAAAACATTGTACGAAATATTCGAAACAAATATCAAACCGGTTATAGATGACGTACATATTATAAAAAGTTTAAGTTGGGATTCTAGTAAACGTTTTGCAGATAACAGCGTAGATGTATGCTATGTAGATGCAGGACATGAATATGAATGTGTGGTCAAAGATATTGCACATTTTTGGCCTAAAATTAAAGTAGGTGGTTGGTTATTCGGTGACGATTTCACAAAGAGTTTTCCCGGAGTTCAAAAGGCAGTACGTGAGTTTGCAATAAGTAATAATGTATCTGTACAACGTAAAGGCAGATGCTGGTGTATGAAAAAGGAGACACAATGAAACACCCAAGATTAACACAAATATTTTTAGATGCTATTTGGAAAAAAAGAGGGCCAGGATATTTTGTAGAAATTGGCGCATTTGAAGGAGCCAAAAAGAATAGCACAATAATATTAGAAAACAAAGGTTGGCAAGGTGTTTGTGTAGAACCAACTCCAGAATCGTTTAAAAAATTGACACAAAACAGAAAATGCAGATGCGAAAATGTTGCTATTTGGAAAGAAGAAGGTAGTATAGAATTTGCAAATTACAAAGAAAAACCAGCATGGAACGGTATAGTAGAAACACTAGATGAATATCATCAAAAAAGAATTGACATGGCTACCACTATTACTGTGCCAACAAAAACTTGGGATCAATTAAATTTTGCTCCGCATATTGATTATTTACAAATAGACGTAGAGGGTGCTGAATTACAAATATTGGATTGCATTGATTGGTCTAAACAAAAGATAAGTTACATTTGCATTGAAGATAACGCAAGTAAAGGCGGAGATAAAACTTACACTGACTATATGCGTAATTTAGGTTATGGATTAGTAATGCAACAGCACGTTGACTTTTTGTGGTACAAAGATTAAACGTATTTTCTCATATGGGACCAACAACGCCCATTTTTTAAATCATCGAAATCCCAATGACAGGCCGCAAGTTTATACAAAAACTTTTCTCTATCAGGCATAACAGGTTTTTCAATATTTTCTAATTTTAAGTTTGCTAAACTGCCTGCTTGGCAGTGTTCTGGATCTGTAACAAATATTGGTATACCATTTATTAGTGCGGCAACTGATGGACTGCTGTTTTTAACAACCATTGCCCAACAATTTTCTAAATCTAACATAAGTGATCTACTGTTTGTGTCACTTACTATTACTCCATAATTTTGTGCAATAGTTTTTCCGTTTTGTAATTGCATACGTGTACCAGGATGGCACCTAATTAAAATTTTACGTTTAGAATACTGTCTTATAGTTTTAATAGTTTTGTCTAACCAAGACATCACTGATTCACCACGCATACTCCAACCACCATCTCGTTGCAAACAAATTAAAATGTGAGTACCATCGTGTCTATAGGGTTTGATATGTATATTGTATTTTCCTGAAATACGTTTCCAATGCTCGTCAGTTTCGACATCATGATTACAATAATCACCTGTGTTAGGAAATATACCATCAAAACTAAAACGCAATAAGTTTGTGTTATTATGTTGTGTACCGGTTGCAAAACTAAACATATTGCTGTCTATTACAACACATCGTTTAGGTTTTACAGTATTCATATCTAGCACTTGTTTTCTAAATGCAAGATGCGGAGCATTTTTTCCATGCTCGTGAACAAAGCCTTGTAGCACTGCAACATCACAGTTTTGATAAGTCATACCTTCATGTATAATTCCTTTATCACCAACTTTGTTTACACCTTCTGCAAACAATTTCAACATCATGGGTTTATCTGGATTTTGATTGCGTGGCGGAATGCCACCTAGAAAACTTACAACATTCATTAGAGCATACCCTTGACTTTATTCCAATAATTTTCAGTAGTATTCATGCATTCAGATAATGCATCTGGAAATGTTCTGGTCATGTCAAGTTGCTCAAACCACCCTGTGGCTTTCATTTTCATAAAAGGTCGATGTTTCAAACCATAAAATTTTGAAGTCCACGGACCAACTATCATAACCTTTTTACCTAGTAGTGTTCCCCAGTAAGCACCGTGATAACTGTTAGTGATAATGTAATTTGCACTACCTAGTAATTCAATAGTCTGGTCCATATTATCGCCACTGTTTACAAATCTTGGTACAGATTCTTGTCCGTAATCGGAACTTTTAATTAATTGTTTTTTATGTTCAAAAATTATAATATCATTTTTAATAGGATATTTTTTGCCTAAGGCAGGGTGCATACAACTCGCACAAGGCACCCATTCCATTTCAGGATGTTGCATTTGATAATCATCGTCCCACCAATCTCTTATTCCAATTAGATCAAAATCTCTTAATGCTTTAGGATATCTAATATCAGTGTGTTGCCAATTTGATGGAAAATCTCTGAGATTATGTCCTGCTCCCCAAACTATTCTAGGTGTTGTGTGTCCGTCTGGTCTAATTTTTTTAATTAAATCTACAACCTGTTTTTTAAGTGCTATACTAAATTCATGGTGTTCTTTTTGATATTTTTTATTACACAAAAACCATCTGTGTTCCCATAAATTTTCTAATTGCATAACATCAGGCTGACTAAACATAAGATTAATCTTGTTTCCAAAAAATTCATTTGCTAGTAATCCGCCGCCGCCATATATTATAGGCACATCATCTGGAAAAGGTTCTTGACCTATTTTGGTTATGTCAATTTTGTGATATTGGTCTTCTTTTAAAAAATACTGTAATGGATCTGCGGACATATCGCCAACATTGTTGTCGTCCATTCTATGTATTACTACTGCTTTATAGGCCATTTATTATCCTCTTTACATTAATTATTGTTTTGCTTCAAAGTCATTGCTTTTCTTGACTTTACCTTTATAGTGTGTCATATAATCTTTCAAGATTGTGTACTTAAAAATGGTATTGTGTTTTCTGTCACCCAAATCTCTAAACAAAACATTGTGTTTTTCAAATTCTGATACAACTGCACCAAACACATCGCCATCATAAAAACGTCTAAGATTATCATCTAGTCCGAGATTGTAGTATTCACGGTACCTTTGTATAAAAGCATTAAATTTTCTATGATTTTTATTAATTACATAGAATCCAGTTTCGCCACATAGAACAGGGTCTATTTTTACAATACCTTGTTTTGTTTTTTTATGGTCGTAAATTACTGCCATGTAGGTAGCAAGAGTTTTTTCGTCACACAAATCCACTAAAAATTGTTTAGGAATAGGGTTGTATGTAATGACATCGCTGTCTACCCAAATTATTCTATCTGCTTGTTCTATTTCACAAGTATGTAACCAACTGAATGCTTTCATGGCGAAAATCTTTATTCTTTGTTTATAGTCTGATACCATAAATTTATGAAAATCTTCATCCAGCAAAGAAAAAGGTCTGTATTTTACATTGTCGTGATCAGACATAACAAAATCTTCTGTGTAGACAATCAATGTAATATCTTTAGGCCAAAATTTTACAAAACTGTCTATGCTTTGTTTTCCAAGTTTGTCATAGTATTGTTTATTTTGAGTTGTTACTGCTATAATTTTCATAATTTTAATATTCTCTTTGCTGTTCCGTCTTTTAATTCGTTGTTATGAAACTGACCATATGCCAAATGACAGGCCCATCTATATATTTCTTTTTGGTCAGCATATATTGGACTTTCAATTTTACTTAGATCCCAACCACTAAACTTACTTGCGGCATTAGGTGCCAGTGTAAAAGCAGGAATGCCATACAAAATTGCTTCTGTGGCGGCGATACTTTGTAGAGTTACAACTGCAAACGCATTGTCTAAATCTTCATAGATAGTTTTGTTTATGCGTTCTTGTCTTTTGCCTTTTTCTCTAATTACAATAGGTCTATCAGTATATTGTCTGATTGTATCTATTGTTTTTCCACGCCATTCTGCGTTATCTATACCATAATACTTGGCAGGTTTCTCACTAGGCATAACAAGTAAAATATTTTTTCCTGTCTTCTTCCATGCAGGTATTTTTATTTGCTGTTTTTCAAATCTATCGCTTGATCGATCTAAAACTTGATTATGCTGTAGGTCATTTTTTACAATTCTATGCCATACTTTCCATCCATTTGGATTGCTATGACTTTTGTAATTACCCATGTAACCACTGTCCATGTAATAGAAGTCTCTTTTATCTTCCATACATTTTTTCATAATTTTATGTTTTAATATTCCACGTAAGACTATTGGGCCTGATGTGTTTTCGTAATCAAAATCTTTATCACTGGTTGGCAAAATGCCAAAACTAGAGGCAAACATATTGATATATTCGTCTGTTCCGTTTTTACTGAGAAATGTTATATTTTCTGCCATGCTTGACCTGTTTTATTTGCAGTGTTAATCCACAAATCAGCATAGTCTACATCTTGACAGTTTTCAAACCAAGGACCACCTTCGGTAAAATGAATCGCTTTTGGCTTACCGTCAGCAGGTTCTTTGTACCAACCTTCTAACCAATTCCATTCATGGCTAACTTGACCAATTTCTGAATCTTTCAACCAACTAAACCTATGCATGAACTTTCCTGTTTCTTTGTTTACCATGCTTGGTATTACTTGTTGGTTACTAGGATGACCACAATTCCATAAAACCATTGAACTCCAGTTTTTTCTTGGGTAAATTGTCTGCTGTTTACCGTCCATTTTAGTACCTTCCTTGGGAGTGTAGTCGTGGTGAACACACATTACCGCATATTTGTCATCACGTTGTGCAAATAGTTTATCAACATCGTCTAACCATAAAAAGTCGCAGTCACAAAATAGTGCCCAACCTTTATAGTCCATTAGATAAGGCACTAAAAATCTTGTAAATGTAAATTCTGTGCTACCCAGAGAATCATCGGGTCTAGTATATACTCCCTTATCTCTCAATTCATTAATTTTTAAATAATTTACTTTCAACGGTTCTTCTGTTGTATGTCTTAAACTATATTCGCATACATCACTGGCGATTTTTTCTCGGGAATCGTAACCTATAAACACAGTATTCATTATGTTGTTGCCTTTCCGTAGTCGTCTGAAACTCCTACCCTTTCTATGTCCTCTTCAATACAATTTTCACCATACTGTATTTCAATTATTTTAACAGGTTTATCAGTTTCATTAACTAATTGGTGCCACTGCCCTTCATCTATACGTAATGTTTGATGTGTATTTAATCTTGCAAGTAATTCTTGGTCACTGGATACATTAATTGTATAAACTGTTGCAGTACCTTCACTAACAAACCAATGTTCGCTTCTGTGTTGGTGTCTTTGCATACTCAATCTTTGTCCTGGATCAACTGTAAGTTCTTTTAATTTAACATTATTGCCAACGCCAAACAAAACTCTGTAGTAACCCCATGGTCTATCAGTTTTAGGATGCTTGTATTCTTCTAGTATCCAACTGCTGGAATTTTTCTTGTCATTTCCGCCAACACCAAAAACAAAATCCACCTTATCATTTTCATTAAATGCATCTTGCTCAGGAATATTGTCCTCGGTCCTGTCTCCACCATTGCAAAAGATTACCTCAGACACATCTGTTTCGTTTAAAACTTTTCTTATAGCCTCTATTGCTGTATCATCGTCATCTTTAAATAAAAATACTCTTGAAGTCATTACTAAATTATCAAGAATTTCTAATCTTTCATGTAATGGCATAAAAGGTTTGCCTTTTTTACGTGCTAACCATTCGTCACTGTTAACACCTACCCATAATTCGTCGGCTAGTTTACTTGCTTCACGAAGATATGCTAAATGTCCTGAATGTAATGGATCAAAGCCGCCTGTTACTAATGCAATTTTCATAGTAATATTTATTTGTCCTTAAATCTTGCTTGAAAAGTTTGAATTACAGTCTGCTACTATATATTTTTCATGTCTTTGTAAATTTACATCATTGAAATGCGTTGATAACAAGGAAAGTAATGTGTTTTCATTGTATACCCGTTTCCAACCATGATGATGTTTAGGTGCTTTTACGTCTAATACCATAATTATGAACCTATCACAGGTATTTTTTACTTTTTGTAAGAATGCATCTGGATTTTCTAAATATTCTAACACACCTAACACTAATCCTAATTCTGCAGTGGTTGGAATAATGAATTGTTTGTCAAAATCAATGTTTACGTCAGCATTTTCTTTATCAATGCCAATATAGTTTTTAAATTCGAAATATTTTTTGACATTTTGGTCTCCACAACCAAAATCTATTACAGTCTTACCTGATATGTTAAAATTTTCTTACCGCATATTTGTCATCACGTTGTGCAAATAGTTTATCAACATCGTCTAACCATAAAAAGTCGCAGTCACAAAATAGTGCCCAACCTTTATAGTCCATTAGATAAGGCACTAAAAATCTTGTAAATGTAAATTCTGTGCTACCCAGAGAATCATCGGGTCTAGTATATACTCCCTTATCTCTCAATTCATTAATTTTTAAATAATTTACTTTCAACGGTTCTTCTGTTGTATGTCTTAAACTATATTCGCATACATCACTGGCGATTTTTTCTCGGGAATCGTAACCTATAAACACAGTATTCATTATGTTGTTGCCTTTCCGTAGTCGTCTGAAACTCCTACCCTTTCTATGTCCTCTTCAATACAATTTTCACCATACTGTATTTCAATTATTTTAACAGGTTTATCAGTTTCATTAACTAATTGGTGCCACTGCCCTTCATCTATACGTAATGTTTGATGTGTATTTAATCTTGCAAGTAATTCTTGGTCACTGGATACATTAATTGTATAAACTGTTGCAGTACCTTCACTAACAAACCAATGTTCGCTTCTGTGTTGGTGTCTTTGCATACTCAATCTTTGTCCTGGATCAACTGTAAGTTCTTTTAATTTAACATTATTGCCAACGCCAAACAAAACTCTGTAGTAACCCCATGGTCTATCAGTTTTAGGATGCTTGTATTCTTCTAGTATCCAACTGCTGGAATTTTTCTTGTCATTTCCGCCAACACCAAAAACAAAATCCACCTTATCATTTTCATTAAATGCATCTTGCTCAGGAATATTGTCCTCGGTCCTGTCTCCACCATTGCAAAAGATTACCTCAGACACATCTGTTTCGTTTAAAACTTTTCTTATAGCCTCTATTGCTGTATCATCGTCATCTTTAAATAAAAATACTCTTGAAGTCATTACTAAATTATCAAGAATTTCTAATCTTTCATGTAATGGCATAAAAGGTTTGCCTTTTTTACGTGCTAACCATTCGTCACTGTTAACACCTACCCATAATTCGTCGGCTAGTTTACTTGCTTCACGAAGATATGCTAAATGTCCTGAATGTAATGGATCAAAGCCGCCTGTTACTAATGCAATTTTCATAGTAATATTTATTTGTCCTTAAATCTTGCTTGAAAAGTTTGAATTACAGTCTGCTACTATATATTTTTCATGTCTTTGTAAATTTACATCATTGAAATGCGTTGATAACAAGGAAAGTAATGTGTTTTCATTGTATACCCGTTTCCAACCATGATGATGTTTAGGTGCTTTTACGTCTAATACCATAATTATGAACCTATCACAGGTATTTTTTACTTTTTGTAAGAATGCATCTGGATTTTCTAAATATTCTAACACACCTAACACTAATCCTAATTCTGCAGTGGTTGGAATAATGAATTGTTTGTCAAAATCAATGTTTACGTCAGCATTTTCTTTATCAATGCCAATATAGTTTTTAAATTCGAAATATTTTTTGACATTTTGGTCTCCACAACCAAAATCTATTACAGTCTTACCTGATATGTTAAAATTTTCTAAAAATTTATTCCTATTTTCCCAAGTTGCCATTGTAGTATACTCCTTTTAGGTGATCCCATGCAACACCTTCATTCATTTCCTTGGCTGTCCATACCATATAACCTGCATTGTATAACCATTGGGTTCTATCTATGTCTAAATTTGGACTTTCTAAATTTTCTATTCTATTACTAATGTCCCAAACAACACTTTCATCAGATAACGGAAAACTAGGTATACCTGCGAGTGTGCTTTCTACTAAACTGTTTGAATTATAAGCCACTACGGCATAGGCGTTGTCAAAATCTTGTTGTAAACCTTTTCCGCCCTCATATATGGTTCTATCTCTCCATGTAGTCGACAATCTTACATTTAAACTTGCTTTGTTTTGTAGCATTTCTAATAACCAAGGCATTGATTTTTTCATGCCTTTAAGATGCGGTCTAATTTTAATTGGTCTATCTGAGTATTTTCTAATAAGATGTACAGTGTCCACTATCCAGTCTTCATATCTTTCCCATTTTTCATACAAACTGTTTAGTGTACTATCTCCAGGCTTTTGTAAACACAATAATATGTCTCCATCTTTTTTACGCCAGTCTTTTACTTCTAAATTTTGTAATTTTTTTATATGATTCCATCTGTCCGGAGGACTATTTTCGTTATTGAAGTCACCTGCTCTTAGAAAATGATGCCAACCTAATCTCCAATAACAATTAGGACTGTGTACATCAAAACTATTTTTTCTAAATAAATTACTTTCACAAACCAATACAGGTTTTGCAGAATTTTTAATAAAATCATATTCAGGCATCCCTGCTGTTTTTCTTTTTTTAACATTTATTTGAAAATATATATCTGCACTTTTTATTAGGTCTTGTTCTGTTTTCCAATCTGCAATATGCCAGTTAGGAATTTTAAAATCAACAGGAAAGAATTTGTTTATCAAACCTTTGAAAGCAACTACCTTAGGATTCTGGTTCATACAAATATCTTTCTTCTGTAATACTTGACGTCAAAATGTACACCATTAAAAAGTATATTAGGCAGTAACCAACCTGTATATTTAGACCAATGCAAGGCTTTGTAACAGGCTTCTTTTTTAATTAGGTATGCATTTGCACTAGATAAACTATTTTCAACAAATCTATCATAGTCGGTATCCTGTCCAAGTCTAACTTTTACTTTTGGTACTTCTGCAATACCCTGTTCAAACTCCCAATCGCCACTGCATAGGTTAAAAACTTCTGTATAAAAATTTTGTATATTACCAGGTAATTCGGTTGTTTGTATATAGTTGCTGTCTACGACAAGTAAATCTTTTTGTTGTCTGTAACCTATTCGCCATGCTTTTATGTGTGGAAATAATTGAACAAAATGTTCTTCGCCTTTAGTTTTACTACATCTATATGGTGATGTATACTTTTCTGTTGCTAGTGCAATTTGACTTTCTCTTAAAGGTGTAACGTAATGTATAGTCGCATTTTTATTGTAACGTGTTACACTATTGACACAATCATCTATATCAGAATTTGGTTGATTAATTATTACAATATCAAACATTTTTTATTCCTATAAAGTTGTTTTGATACTTTTTTGGATCTTCGTATCTGCGTTTGTCAGCAGTAATATATGTAAAATTTTCTCTGCTTAACTTTTGATTATGGACCGTGTATATGTCAAAATTTTTGCTTTGTAAAAAGTCATACAAGTCATTTGCAGTATAATTGTATTCTTTAAAATGTATTTCGTTACATTCAAAATAAATTATTTTTGTTGATTCTAAAGTTTTTTCTGCACTTCTTAATGCAAGTAATTCAGCACCCTCTATATCTAATTTAATGAAATAAGGCTTAATATTGTAACTGTCTAAAGTTGACCCTTGTAGAACTAATTCTTCAAAATTTTCTAAGTAACTGTGTTTTCTTAAACCACTCCAGCCTGCCCTGTCTAGATCTTTATAAAATTTTACTTGGGTTGATTGATTGGTTATTACAGTATTATAGGAATGTACATTGTCATTTTTCCTAAAACGTCTTACTAATCTTTCATAACTTTCTGGTACTGCTTCAAAACAATGGAATGTTGCTTGAGGAAAATATTGTACATAAGGCACTAACCATTTACCTGTACGTGACCCTACATCTAACATCACCATATCTTTTGGTGCTTTGTTAGTTATATGTTCGTAAATTAATTTTGTATCTTCTTTTTTAAATTGAAGCATCTTCCATTCCTGCTACACGTAACTTGGTAATATTAGTTATCTGCCATTGCTTTTGGTCAAGACCTTTTAAGATACCTAGCCATTTGTTACGTAACAGGGCAAACTCATTGATAATTTTTTCCATATCAACTACGTCTGCTTCACCGTCGACATATCTTTCAACGTCGCGGCTTGATAATGCTCTTTGATAATTTTCTAAATATTTCTTGAAAAATTTTGTTCTTGTTCTTCTTAGTTCGATGTTAAGGTATTCGAGAATTGCTTCTATTTCTTGCAGTTGTCCAAAACGTTTTTCAACTATGCCAGGAAGTGCTGAAGCATTCTTTTCCAAGTTGCCTTTTAGGCCACACTCTATCCTTGCATTTTCCAACTGATCTTCATACCAAACTATACAGTCAGGTACATTTGAAATATCTGCTGAAACTCTCGAATACCAATTAATCATCTTTTACCAGTCATCTCGATCGTGGTCATCATACTCTTCATATTCGTCTTCGTCTTCCATGTGTTCGTCACCATAAACTTCATTCACTGCTTCTAGAAGATATGGATCTTGATCGCCTGCTTGATACAATGTTTGTTCGTCCACACCGTTGTCTACGCACCAGTGTACAAATTTTGTAGCAAGATCTTGTTTTTGTTTTACGTCAACGAAATCAGAACAAATATCCCACAAGTCAAGTAATTGTTCATCACTCATCATCAGCCGGAGTCTCCTCTTTGTTAGTACCAACATACTTATCTTCTTGATCAACAAAGTCCTTCATTACGATTTCAAGGTTTTCTCCAGTCCAATCTTTTCTATAGTGTAAATGTTCCTTGCCTGATTTGTCTACGTACTTCAATCTGTTTCCTTGTTGATTTAGTAGTCCTTGTTTTTCAAACAAGTCAACAAGTCCACTGTACGGATCCATACCAGTTTCATATGGAATCTTAACTTGAACAGATTCAAATGGCTTACTATATCTAGTTTTCATAACTTTACAAGCGGCTCTAATACCTCTTACATCAGTTACTTTTTTACCATCTTCATCTTCTTTAAGTTTAAGTTTTCGCATAGCAATAACAATACTACTTGCATAGATAAAGCCTTGGCCTCCACTAATTTTATCATCTGGATCAAACATATCCTGCGATGCATAAGTGTGATTAGTTGCTACTAGTCCTACATTGTAACTTCCAAACATATTAACCGCATTTCTTACAAGTGCTGTCAGTGCCTTAGGCTTACGACCCATATCACCTTTCAAATCACCTTTATCGAATTGGTCAACATCAGTGGGAGTCAACAACATACCTAAACTATCAATTACAAAAAGAACTTTTGGTCTTTCTTCTGGATCTTTGTCTCCATAGTCATCCCTATAATCTTTCATAAAATTGGAAATAGTTTTAGCAACGTCATCAATCATAGACATTGATAACTTTAAAAGTTTACTTTCATCAGTATCAACACCTAATGCTTCTAACCATGCTTGATCGAGTGCATTTTCACTGTCTACTAGCACAACAAAAATACCTTGTTCTTGTGCCGCTTTAATTATGTTTGCGGAACAAAAATAACTTTTACCACTACCAGATTCGCCAGCAAATACTGTAACCTTACCTAAGGGGACCCCTTTATGGAAATCCCCAGAGATAAGATAATTCAGTGCATAGTTGCCAGTCGAAACCCAGTCAGTTGGATCGTTAAAGCCTACACCTAACCCAGTAATGGATTTTGTAAGACCCTTACGAAATTTACTAACGTCAAATGGTTTCGTCATGGTTCCTCCTTATGACTGACGCTCTCGGATCATTTTTAAAATGTCCTGAGCACGTTCACTAGATGGTTTGTCATCTGTTTCAGTTGATGTTGTTGTAGGTTGAGCAACAGGTTCCTGTGTTACAGGTTGTGCCGCTGGTGTTTCTACTTTAGTTTCTTCAACTGTCTTCGATGCCGATGGTGTTGCCGCTTTGTTCGGATCACCTGTTGGAGCACTCATGCCTGGAGCACGAAAGTACTGTCCAAAACGATCCGGATCATATGCTTCTCCATCAACAGATGCTTCAAACATCTCTTGCATTACCTTAACTTCAATATCTGAAGGTTTTTTAGGTAAGAAGTCATTTAAATTATACAATCCATTAGTTTCAACTGCTGATTTTTCTTCATCAGTTAATGCACGTTCTCTACGTGACCATTGTGATGTTGAATAATCTGCATATCCACCTTTTGAAGTTTTCTTAATTCTAAAGTCAACTCCTCTTGCATAATCTGTAGGAAGATCTTCCATCTCAGGATCCATTAATGCACCTTTGATAATTTGGAAAATCTGTGGACCAATAATAAAACGTCTAATTGGATTGCTAGGCGTTTCATCATCTTTAATAGGATTGTCAGTAACAAAACCTTGGAAAATATAAGAACGTTTTTTCCAATACTTACGTCCTTGATCTTCTAGACTCTTGTCCTTGAACCAACCTCTAACTTCATTTAGAATGTTACAAGTTTCGCCATACATTTCCATACATGGAACGTTTACTGTAACTGGACGACTGTCAGTCTGTCCTTTGATTCCCGCAAATGGAAGTTTGATCATCAAACGTTCTTTCCAAAAGAACACGTTTTCTGGATCTCTGTCAGGAAGAAATCTCAGAACTGCTTCTGATCCTTCTGACATATTCCAATGTGGGTAAATTGCGTTATCGCCGCCGCTGTTATTACCGCCGCCTTTACGATCTTCTTGTTCACGTAATTTTGCACGGATTTCTGCTAATGTAGCCATAATATAAGCCTCCTTTATTTGCCTTTATGTGCCTGTTGTAGATACATTTCCTAACAACATATCTACTATTATATTTAGTCTTGCGTCGAAAGTCAAGACTAATTTAGAATTTATCTTACCAAAATGATTTTTGTGGTTTGACTACGAAGTTAATTACTTTCCTGTCAACGTTTTTAATTGGATTAGAACTTGCATGAAATACATTTGAAGGAAACATAAACAATCTGCCTGCTTTTGGTTCTACTTCTTTTTGTACCGTTAGATTAGTTGCACCCTGATGTGCTTTCTTATCAAACAGTCTAGTGTTTCCATCGCTGTCATTGACATAGAACACCATGCTAATTGTATCATCATTTGGAGCATCAATATGAGGTGGATTATACTGTGTAGTATTAGAACCATCACGTAAAAGCAAGTTTGCTTTTACTCTAAATATCTTTTCTATTGTTATACCTGTTTTTAATTCAACAAAATATAAAATTGGTTTGATCATTTCCCAAACTGGACTGGGTTGTGTAGTTGGATCGTTTAACATATGAACAAACTGGGTTGTTTCTTTAATTTGTTCTGTCATTTGCACAGTTTTTTGATAGTCATCAAATCCTGTGCTTGTTTTTTCATATGACCACGGAATAGGACCATCAAATATTATATTTGTATGATCTATAAAACTTTTTGGACAAAAATCATCTAATACTTTATACATACAAGTATTTAAACGAAATTAATTTTTGAATGTTATTTTTTGATTCCTGCTAATTCTCTTAGTCTGTCAACTGATTCATTTGGACCAGCGTCATCGGACATGGCTATTTGACTTTGCATATGACTTAAACCTTTTTCTTTGGTTTGGTCTATATAGTCTTGGATAACCTTTTTAGCATATGAGTCATCTTCGCTATCTTTTAATTTTTCTAATTCTTCGATAGCATCTACTGTTTCACTTGCATCACTTAAGATGTTTTCAGCGTCAACCATTGCAATATCAAATGCATTGCCGCCTTCACTTACATCTTTAGATTTTTTCATTGCCTGTACTACTTCTTCTGGTTTCATGCCTAACTCTTTTGCAATCTCTTCTACGCTTTTACCTTCTTTTCTTAACTTGTACATATATGGAATTGCTTCGCTTACATCGTCATCTTCCACTTGTACTTGTTTGCCGCTTAATTTAGCCACAAACTTCTCTACTAGATCCCCTACGGAATCACCAAAACGCTTACGGGCAGAGATTACAACACCTGTTTCGCCTTTTGGAAACGCTCCAGTTTCTTTGTCATAGAATGAGCGAACAAACTCAATGATGTCTTCGGTACTTGCTTTTTCATCTTTCTCTTCATCATCATTTCCTGCTACTTTCATAGCACCATCTTTGTCAATAGTTACATCAGTAGTATCATCCTCCGATTTCATATCTCCAAAATCTAACTGACCTAGTACGTCTGGATTATTGCGTTTTAGGTAAGCATGGATTGTTGGTCTAGCACACGCATCTGCGTCCTTGTCTGCTAAATCAATTATAGACTTTTCTAATTGTTCGTCATCTATAATGCCTTTAAGGCTGTTAAGTACATTCGTTCCATCTGGACCGACTGGTAAGTGTTTCTTGATCATCTTGTTTAAGACGTCAATTTTTTGTTTGTCCATAGATTCATCCATTACAGAATCTGTCCATGATTCAAATTCATCTTCTGGTTGGTGTGATTGTTCAACTGTAAAACCTTCGTTGTCTAAAGCATCAATTACTGCATCACGTGAACTCATCGTGTGAATAATAACTTGTCCTTTGTGTAAATCGCTTGGTTCACATTGACATTTGATACCTGCTTTTGCACAGGCGTATTCCATTTCTTCACAGTCTTTATCAGTGATACCTCTGTCTTCATCATAGTCACCATCAATGTCAACTATATGTGCGTGAGCCTCACTTGAACCTTCGTATCCTGCTTCGCCTACAAGTTCATCTAAATCTTTTGTAGACTCTGCCATTCTTTTTTGTTGTATTTTGTGTAGTAAAGGAAATGTATCTTTTAATTCTTCATTGAAATTAGATAGTGTAAATGCATTAGTTAGATCGTTTACAACGTCGTCACCTAATTGATCTTCTGCTGTTGCAGGTTGATAATTTTCTAATTGTTCTTTGTAATAACTTTGCGTTTGAAGTTTTTTCATGTGTGTGCGTAAACTTTCTAATTCACCTACAGCACCTTCAATAATATCGCTTGAAGTATTGTTCATAAAATCTTTATTTTGCACGTATCTTTTGAATGAAGAAAGTTTTGCAATATTACCAGAAACTTCAATTATGTGTTTACCAAAATCATCATGTGGAGTACCACTATTTGCAACGTGTCTTGTCATTGCTCTAGCACCTGATAAATGATTGTACGGATATTTGAATCTTTCACCTGCTTCGTTTTCAATGAACAACGACTGAATATGTCTAGTTCTAGCACCTGTGGTTTCTGGTGTGATCTCTTTTTTGTGTCTAATTATTAATCTAGTTTTATCTAGATTTTCGTAACTTGATTTTGTAGTTCCGTACATTACTGACTCCTGCATTTTGTTACTAAGGTATTTATAGTCTCTTTTATCTAAATTAGTCTTAGCAATATCTCTAGCATCAAAATTCATTAGGTGTTTTTTAGCAAAAAACCGCATTTCTTTTAAAAACTCAAACCATGCATTTTCAGTAATTTCGTCAGCATTTTCTAGCATACCCTGACTGTAATACAGTTTTAATGCCTCAGGTTCCTTGATACTTACACTTACTGCACCTTTATTTTCGCCCTTGACTACGTAATCAAAGTCAAAAAATCTTGCTTTTGACTCATCTGTAGTTGGTGCTCCTGTCTCGTCTCCAAGTTCCAATCGAGGAAATCTGCCTCTGATTTTCTCAAATAATGACGATGCTATTGAATCTAATCCCTTCATATTACTATTTAGTCTATTACACCGAAACAAAGATAGGCATTGGAAGTACCGTTTCTGTCTGTAGATCCTTCATTTTTTCATAGATCGCAGGATCCCAATCTGCTAGTATCTGTTGCATACGCACATTCAAAAGCATACTCATGACTAGGTCATCGTGCTCACCTGTTTTTGCTCCATAGGTTGTACCATGTGCAACAAAGTTTTTAAGTTCACTGACCAACGGCTTACTGCTAATTGTAAGTTTTCCTGTTTCTAGTAGATGCTTAAATTTAGCACAGGCACCCATTTTAGATTTGTGTGTGGTATTAAATCCTTTTCTAAATTTACGCACATGACCTTTTCTAATAGGTTCACTTAAAAACATACCTGGTATATGTTCTTCTCCATAGTCTTTAATTGCTACCAGAGCCGCTTCACCTATAGCATTGTTTTCTACACTGTAATAAATTTGTGTGTTGTCTCCTGATGCTTCTGTTTGTTCTTTAATAGTTTTTGTAATTTCTGCTAGTATTCTAATCTGTCCTTGTATTGGTGTTAGATTATGTTGCCATTCCGCTACCTGTTCAAATGTGGGTAACTCGAATACCTGTATCGCCGCATAGTCACCACCTGTACCTAAACTAGGATCTAAACTTACTACATAAGTCATTTTAGAATGACAGTCTTTATACCAACGTGTTTGTCCAAGATTACGCAAAGGATTTATACCTTCAAGTTCTGCAAGTTTAACACTGTTAATTAATGTTTCATCGAAGATTAAGAATTCACATTCGTGTTCACGTCTAAATCTTTCTTCACCAATTCTACCACGCTCTTCTTTTGCCCAGTCTTCGTCACGTTCAGGATGTTCACTCCAGTGAGCAGTATAGGCAAAGAAACCATTCACACCTATTTCTGTGTCATTGCCGTGTTCATCAAATCTTTTACAGGCTTCTTTCCAAATAAGGGCAAATTGATCTTCATCTGAGTTTGGTGTGCTTGTAATAATTGCTTTACCACCTGTTGCTAGTGTAGGTGAAATCGAAGTCCAAAACTCTTTGGCAATATTAGGATTAACAAACGCAAACTCATCACAGTATAGTAATGATATTGACATACCTCTACCAGTATTGTCAGTTGTGGTTTGTGATACAATTCTACTGCCATTATCAAACTCCATAGACCCTTTGTTGTAACTTGTAACACCACAACGTATATAGTCTGGACATAGTTCATACGCATATCTAATTCTATGCATAATTTCCTGTGCACCTTGATATTTGTGTGCGGCAATTAGTACAGTAACGTCTGGATTAAACATAGCATACCATAATAGATATCCTGCCGCGGTAGTCGACTTACCTGTTTGTCTAGGTAACATATTAATATTGAATCTATGTGCATGATAACTTGCTACTAATTTTTCTTGAAATTTAAATGCACTGAAAAGCAACTGTCCTTTTACAGGATGTTGAATGTAAAAATAATTATCTAAAAAATATTTAGGACCTGTGCTAGGATCTGCACACTGCCTCAACGACTCTATTTCTTTTTCTGTATATCTAGTCTTCTTGTGTGGCTTTTTGATTAGAACACCGTCAAGACTTTTTATATTATTACTCATATATGTATTTATTTAGGTTTAAGGGGAGTTATTTTGTTTTGACGTTCTTGGCTTTTCCACGTCTATTCTTGTTAGGATCTTCTCTGCGTTTTCTACTTGCCGCTTTTTTACGTCCTTTTTTACCTAGTGAATGTGCTTTTGATCTAGGTAAACACTTTGGCTTACCTTCGCTTTTTGATCCTCTAGCACAATCGCCCCTAATTTTTCCATCAGGACCAAATCTTACCCATTTTTGTTTGAACCATTTTTTAAGATCTTCATTTAAATCTTCTGCAAATAATAAATTGCCGCAGTTTACACAAAAGTCAACGTCTTCTTTTTTCACACAGTTAGGTACACGTTTTCCGAACATGGTTTTCATGCCCTTCTTTTCGTAACCCTTCCAACAACGTGTTCCTTCTAGTACCTCGATAATTTTCATTATTTTTTCTTACTGTTTCCCCAGTTCTTAGCACCTTTTTTTCTGCACTGTACTAGGGCGCCTGAGGCGTAAGCACTTGGCCAAACTTTATATCTTGCTTTGACCTTATGATAACAAGCATCTTTCTTTTCTGCAAGTTTTTCAAACTGTTCTTCTGTGATAGGTTTATTAACGTAATCTTCTAGCACACTTTCTTTTGCCATTTTGGTTGCTGTTGCATACATAACCGCTTCAGCATCTTTGCCATAACGCTTTTTAAAATCCTTTTTGTTTTTCTTCATGCCCTTGACGAATTTTTCTTTGTCTTTTTCTTCGCCTTTGGAAAGTTTACGTTCTAAAATAATTTCTAAAATCTTCATATCTTTGGCTCAATTCTATCAATAGTTCTATTGGTTCCGTGTCTTGCACTTTTACGTTTAAAAGCCTTGGTATTCACTGCTTTAGTCAAACCCCTAATTTTTCCAAATAAACTTGCTGTTGGTTGTTTTTCTACATTTTTGTATAAGAAGTTCATAGCCATTTTTTGTTGATCTTTGGTCATACCGCTCAAATCAATATCAGGATTTTGTCCTGTAGGATCTTTTAAAATATTATCTTTTGTAATTCCAAGTTTGTGTTTACCAACTTTTACATCTCGTACAACTTGATCTTTAACTCCATCTGTAGTAACTTGTTTTCCTTTTTTATTTCTAAAAACTTTGTCAAGTTGTTTTTTTAAAGCGGCTTTGGAAATCTTATAACCTTTGCCTATTCCATATGGAACAAGAATACCTAGTGCAGATGAACCTGCATACATTAAAACTTCTTTTATCTCTTGAGCAAATGCAGGGTCTTCATCCATTTTTTGCATAAAGCGATCCCAGTCGCTCACATAGTAGACTAAATTTTTTCTTTCAAGATATAGAATAAGTTGATAAGCCTCCCATAATGACCATACGGCTCCCGCGGCCCATACAAAAGGCATAAACCATACTTCGTTAAGTTGCTGTTCGCTTACTTCAGTCTTTTTTTTTGATCTTCGTTTACGAAGTTTACATAGTCCTGTCTAATTTGCTCTTCGACATCCTCTAAAGGATTGTCTCCCCGCATACTAAACTTCCTATCACGGCCTCTAACACGTTGCAATTGATATTCGTCTTTATCATATGCTTTGTATTTTTCTTTAGGTTCGTTTGCATAACCTTCTTCTGCATCTTCATCTTCGCAGTTGCCGTTAATATCACTGTCGCCCTTCATAGTCATCATTGGTGTATCTTGATCGGGCATCATGTCTGGAGTAACTTTTTGTAATCCAGCAAGTTTCATAATTTGTGTTAGAGCAGGTAAGTCATCTGGAGAGTCTGCTGTAATTGTAATTGTTTCGTCTACTTTTTCTTTTTTAGGTTCATCATAGTAACCCATTTCTCTTAACTTCTTCATTACATCTATCATCTCACGTGACATAATTATTCTCCTGCTTCTCTTTCTTTTTGCTCTTTTGCAAGGCTTTGTAAAAAAGTTTCTTTGCCTTTTTCAGTAGCAACAAGTTCGTCTTTGTTAACTGCTTCGCCGTCTTTGTACTCACCATCCATTAACTTAGACTCATATGGTTTGTTTTCCTTTTCGGCTTGATATTCTTCATATGGTTCGCCTGGAACTCTAATTACAATATCACTTGGACTTATGTTAAGCAAAGATGAAAGGTATTGATTTAATTCGTGTTTTGTTACTGGGTAGTTAAGTGTTGTTTCATATATAGTTACTTCACAGTTATTCTTATGTGGAAAATCTAATGGAACATTCTGAATAGGAGTTTTCTTACCAGCACTAAAATTGCTTACTTCCCATTTCTTCAAAGCCATTTCTAATTTGTCAGCAGTGTCCTCTGACATTACATCGCCACAAACTTTTATTACGAAATCGTATTGTTTTGTCGCTTCTGCTAGATACTTCTTAAACATCTTAACTCCTTAATATACAGTTATTTATCTTCTTTGCTATTTAATATACGGTCTATGAGTGCGTTCCTATCTATGACTACACCCTCACTATCAACAGTTGGTGAATTATCACCCTGTTTTTGGTCTATTTGTTGCTTTTTAAGTTGTAATTCAACCATTTTTAGTTTTTTATCTAATTTTTGGCTCTTAGCATCAATGGCATGACGCAAACTGCTCACTGCTACTTCAAATACTCTACCAGCATATCTGCTGTCTACATTCATACCTAAATCCATTAAATCATCATATGTGCTTTTGGCTTTATCTGCCAATTCATCTAACTCTCTATCTGCAAGTTCTCCCAAACCTTTAACCATAGGCAGTGCGGCACTAATTTTATCAAATTCTGCTATACTACGCTCCATAGGTTTTGTTTGTTTTTCTACCTTTTGCACGTCTACTTCTTTTGGCTCTTCAACTTCGGCCATAGTATCCTTTACTTCAGGCAATTCTAATAATTCTTCTAGTTTCTTTGTCATACTATTACTTACCTTCTTTTGCCGGTATGGAATAAATCTTTTTCAGTAATTATACGAAAACGTATTCCATTTTGTTTAGCATAGGCGCCTGCGGCCTCCCATTTTGCTTTATTTTTTATATATTGTGCTTGATTATACACATTTTTTCCTACACTTTCACGCATAGTTTGGTTGTCTGGTTTTATTTCAACTATTTCCGCCCTAGTCTTGCCTTTTTTATTTTGATACACAATAAAAAAATCTGGAACATAAATTGTATACTTTCCTGTTAGCGGATCTCTGTAGGGAATCTTTATACTTTCACTGGCCCATTTTGCTACAGAAGGATGCTCATCGCATAACTTCATAAAATGCCATTCCCAACTGCTTCTATAGGTAGGAGTTTTAGTTCCTATATATTTTCCAGGATTTTTTAAATCGTACTTGCCTTGAGCAAACTTCATTGCCATTTTTATACACCATCTATAATATTTCTTTTGGCATTGTTATCACCAAAATTTAATTTTGTTCCAAGTGTGCTACTGACAGGTCTGTTAATATTCAAAATTTCTCCTAATATATCTGTTAGTTCCATATTAGGTGTTTCTTTTAGTTGTGTGTATATTGTTTGCGGATCAACTTCATCAATATTACATTGTTTCAAAATTAATGTTGTTGTTTCTCTAGCCGCTAATTCCTGCATACCTTTTTTTATTAGCAGACTTTGAAACTGATCTATATCACTAGACTTTAAATTAATTTGTTGTTTGTTATAGTTTTCAAAAAAATCTAAAGTGCTTTTAGCACTGTTGTTTGTGTTTGCATTATTTGTATAAATGTTTGTCATGTTAATTTACTTTTACTGTTGTTAGTTCTGGACCTGAACTGTTGTTGGAAGTTTGACTACTAGGAATTACGCCTTGAGTAGTGTCCGGACTTAATGCCTGTGCTTTAGTAGTTTTATAAGCATCAAACTTTGCTTCACCTTTTTGATCTAATGTTTGCTGTGCAGATTTAGTTAAACTTTTTTCTGCAATATTTGTTATCTCATTACGCACACCTTCTTTGGTTAAGTTCTTTGCGTTTTCGTAAACATTTTTTGCCTTGATGGCAGTACCTATAAGTGCAAATGGATCTGTGTATGTATCCGCACTGGTTAAACTTCCAAACACATCCAAGCCACCTGCTAGTACACCACCACTACCAAAAAATCCTGCTGTACCACCTCCCATTATACTTAATGGACTTGGTGAACGATCATAATGCACTGCGGCAAAACCCGCAGGATTATCTGTGCTAATTCTTCCTGTTGCATATTTTATACCTTCATATATCACAGTCATTTGATTTTCTGTAGGTTGTGAACTACCTGCTGTCATGCTAGGTGGATCCCAACTTTGTATCATAGGATTAATTAAAGTAAATTCATAAAATCTATGTCTGCTTAATTGATAAATGCTTATACCTTCATTCATAAAAAAGTTAACACTTCTATCACTATTCAAACCAAATTTGACAAAATTGTCTGCACCTTGATAAGGTGTTTGCTTGTATAATTCTTTGTAATACAAACTGTCGTTGTAATTTGCTTTGAAATACTGTTGCCATAAACCGTTTGTCAATCCATCATTGTCATCATGAAAATTTATTTGCACAGGTGCATAAGTTACTGCTGTTTGATAGTTTGCTTTTTTACCGTATTGATTTTTTGTATCTGTTTGTACTTGTACTCCAGGCAACTTAACATCTTTTACTAGCATACCACATTCAATTTGTGGTTGTCCTTTGTTAAATGCGGCATCTGGTGAACGCATTGATGCATTGTTAATATTGAACACTACATGATATAAAAACTGAACCTTAGGTGCAAGACGCATATAATCATCTTGAAACAATCTAGCGGCGTGTTGATAATCCGCCATATCGCCTTTGCTTTGAAAGATTCCGTTGAATACGTTACCTAAGAATTTTGTTAACTTTGCCATACTATTATTTAGTCGTAAAAAAAGGCCGGAGATTTTTACGGTCTACGGCCTTTTAAATTATGCGAAATCTAATGATGTTTTAACTGTGCAAGTTACCTGTGTCATATTAAAATTATTATCACCGTATGTTGCACCGTATGTAATAATTTCATCTTCAATCTGTTCAACAAGTGTTTCTGCACCAGCGCCATCATAGTCTAAAGATGCGTTTGATTGTTCTACTGCAATCATCATCTTTTGGTTTGTTCCATGTAGGTCACCTCTGATAACAACTGTTGCATACTTGTTACAAACTTCAATACATTTTTGAATTGCTTCGTTAGGACCAACTTCATTGTTAGCGGCCGCACCAAAATCAATTTCAAAAAATGTTAAAGGCTTCATGCCAACATAATTGATTGTTGTGAAGTTTTCACTTGGATGTACTTTAACTTGTCCTGCCATTTGCTAACTCCTTAACCTGTCGCTAACGTTCTAATTGTTCTGCCAACTGCTTGACCTAAGCCATCTGGTTGACCAGCACCATTAGTTTGAATAGCATTATCGTACTGTATCTGTAGTTGAATATCAACTGGGTTAGAATCACTGTATGATAATTGATTGTAGTTAATATCTTGTATGAAACAACCTACTAACTCGAAAGTTTCTAATACGCCAGGAGCATTAGCGCCGTTACCACCATCAAGTATTTCAATTCTTCCTTTAAATTTGTAATCAATACCACTAGCCGCACTTGACTGTTCGAAGAAGTCAAATTGCTTCTGTAACTGTTCACCACAAAGTTTGTTAACACTGTTGTTAACATCATCTCTAATAGTGATTGTTATTGGTTGCCATGTATGTTTACCAGCATAGTAAATTTTAGAGTTGTACACGTCTAACGCGATTGACTCAAAGTTTACATTTGGTCTAGTAACATCTATTACCTGTTTAGTTAATTCTACAACAGGACTACCAGCACCGAAATTCTCAAGTGACAGTCTAAAGCGATACTTTAGTTTTGGCATCAACAAACCTTGCGAGTTCGCTGATTGGTCACTTGCTAATGGTACTGTAAATCTTGATAAACTTGAAATTGCCATTATATTGCTCCTTTTACAGTTTTATTTATCTCCATTATTGAGCCCCTAAAGTAGCAATTTCACCTGTGTTCTTTAATCTCAATGGAATGTAAATAAATTCCACTGCTTTTACTGGTTCAATCGCTATATCTAAGTATAACTCATTTCTGTCAATTCTTGATGGTGTGTTGTTTGTTTCATCACACACTACTAAGAAATCGTACAGTGCTCTTTGTCCAACTAACTCAAGTAATAGACTTTCTGCCGCTTGTTTGATCTCATCACGTGTAATTTTATCGTTTGGTTCAAACAAGAACGGTTTAGCCAACAAGTTCAATTGACGTCTTAAGTATGCAACTAATCTTGCAACGTTAATTCTGTCTAAAGCACTTGCATTTCTGGCTCTTGTTACTTGTCCAAAGTTTACTAAACCACTTCCAGTTATGAATGTAATTGGGTTAAGTTTAGCACCTTGCATTGTATCTCTTGTACCATCGTTAAGTGAAACTGGTTTAAATTCACCTTCACTGTCAATGAATCCAACACTTGATGCATTACTAATTCCACCACGTCTTGTACCTGCTGGTGCAAACCATGGAAACGATACTTGATCGCTCAATGCAATAGTTCTTAGCATCATATGACTTGGCGGAACAACAATGTTGTTACCTGATAAGTCTGTTGTAAATCCTGATGGATAAAAAGTTGCCATGTATTCATCATATGTTAAGAAACCATCTTCACCATCTGCTAAAGCATTGTTTGAGTTGTTTCCATATGACTGAAGTTCAGTAGCACTTGATCCTAATCTGAAAGGTGTATCTGCTACAACAAAGCCTGTAATACCTCTGTCAATGTTTAGAGATACTAGGTTACTTGTAAGTTCTGGATAACCAGGAGCACTTAACAATGTGTACGCTCTAGTTTCTTCATCTCTAATATCATCATTAGTATCTACCTGTGCTTTAAGAGCCGCAACGATTGTTTTACGTTGTGCTTTTCTACCAAATAAACCTGATCCATCTTCAGCAGTTGTGTTATAACCGACCCATCTGTTTACTTTGTAAGAAGCCATTGATTCTTCAGTACCGCCGTTGTAAGTAGTACCTGTACCTTTGAATCTCTTGTTTCTTCCAGAGTTTTCATTGATGTTAATGTGTGTTGTATTAAACTCTTTAACGTTATTTCCAGAACGTCTTGTGTTCCATAACAACATACCTCTTGGATATAAGTCTGGATCTGGAGCATCTGGATCTAAGTAATCACTTGCCAACATTTCTGTTATCAGTGCTTTTACATCACCAGTTGCACCTGACTTACCATATCTTGCATCAGCAAATAAAATACCATCTTCTGATGTTTGATCGGATACGTCTACTGCTTTCCATTCTAAATTTAATCCGTCATATTTGTAAATTAAAGATCCATAGTTTTCACTATTAGAACTGTTAACCCAAATATCACCATTTACTAATGCAGTACCGTCTGACTGTTGTGTAGGCTCAGTAGCACTTACAATAGGACCTGCAGGGTCAGTTTCGCTTAATGCGTTTGTGTAACCTCTCCATGTATTCCCATCGTGATACATAATGTCTACTTCGTCTAAATTAGTGTTGTACCATAATGTGCCGTTTGCTGGATTGCTTGTAGGCGCACCTGCACTTGCTTCGTAAGTCAATGGTTTCCAGTTACTAATTACAAAACCGTCACTGCTCATTGAACCAGCCGCATACACATTATCAACTGCGGCAGTAAATCCAGCAATAGCAACAGGTGTACCGTTGCCGTCTGTTAATCTAATCTCACCGCCAATTTTATGTGTAAGTTTAATTTTGTTATCGCTAGTTTTTTCAGCAACAACATTTGTTAAGCCAGCATCACTGATAGCCGCAATCATGTCATCTGCACTTGTACCTGTGAAACTTACTGTTGCACTTACTAAAGTTGAACTGCCTTTTACAGTTTCTTTAATAGTAAAGACTTTTGTTCCTGCTCCAAACGTTGGAGTTGCAACACTACCTGTTGCACTTGTTGGACTTGGAATTTGTCTTCTGTAAATTTTAAAGTCTGCCATTGCATTATCATCTTCAGTAATGTTTGCAAGGATAAACAATTTACCTGTTGCAATATTAACACCACCTTCAGCATCTAATGTTTTAATAGCCTCTGCCGCACTGTTGTAAATTGGTGCATCTACAGTTGACCATAAACCTGTTCCAGAACTGTATAATTTAACCTTCCAACTAGCACCTACGTTAGGTGTAGTAGTTTTAATATATACTGAACCAGTAGGTCTTAAACCACTGTACTGTGAACCAGCAACTTGTACGTTGTCAGTTGATCTCCATAATGGAACTGAACTGTGTGCAGAAATTTGTAACTCAGGTGCTTTGTAGTAACCTGCTGTTATACCAAGATCAGTTAGGATTTGTCCTGAACCTTCTTGGATTAAAATTGCTCCATCAGTTGTTGTACCATCTGTGCTAGAAGTACCATCTGAATAAATTTTAACTCTTCCGTTTGCATCAACTTTTGCACCAACGCCTGTAATACCTGCACCGTTAATTGCTTGAACTAAACTTTCAGGTGTTGTACTTGCATTGTTTACTTGTGTGTTGTTGATAATAATGTTTGTTGAACCTAATACTGTAGGTGTCAATGTTGCTGTAATTGTTGGCCAACTAGATACCCAAGTTGTTGAGTTCCATGTAGTTGAAGAACTAAAACCAACTGCATCAAAAGCCGACTCATCATATGAACCAACCTGTACCCATGCATTATCTTCGTTCTTATACCAAACTTTGTTTTCTGTGTTAAATGTAACTACTGCATAGTCACCTTTTGCACCAACACTTGATTTTACACCTGTGTATGTAGCACCACTTACTCCATCTAGATCAGAGGATGCTGAAATTACAGTTGGTGTTTTGTTAGTGAAAGTTTGTGTAGAACCATTCCATTGGAATATTCCGTATAAGGAATCATCTGTGTCAAACCAGTAAGTTCCGTCTGCCGGAGCGCCTGCTGGTGCATCAGTTTTTCCTTGTAACTCTGCTAGATTTACATTTGCTCTTACCACGTATGCTCTATTAGCCACGCCTAGGTATGAATATGCCGCTTGTAAACCATACTCGTTTAATTCATTTCCGTGTAGTGGATTGTTAGAGGAATCTACGTAGAAAGTAGGATTACCAAATGTTTCTGTTAATTCTCTTTGACTTGTGATCAAGTATACTTTATTTTTGTTAGTTGCTAGTGTACCTGCCGCAGTTCCTGTTCCCGTTCCTGATGGTTTGCTTTCAGCAGTTGCAACAACAATTAATGGTGTTGTAGCGCCAGCGGCCGGGGTATAGAAACTTTCGTCTATTACACTTACTTCAACTCCTGGTGATGATAGTGCCATGTTCTATTCTCCTTTGTATGGTTTTTACCTAATAGTATTTATGTTTTATTTCAAATTTCAATGCATATTATCGTTTATTAAAGGGGTAAAAAAGGGTTAGTTTAAATACATATATGAAAAGACCACTATGTAAAAAGTGCCAACGTAGGCCTGTTGCTGTCAACTACTATAAGGGCGATCGTGTGTACTATAGATCAAAATGTGACCGATGTGCTAGTGGCAAAAAGCCTGGTATACCCTACTGGTATCAAGCAGGATATAGACAAAAAGACAAGTGTGATAAGTGCGGATTTCAAAGCAAACATTCTGAACAGTTTAATGTGTATCATGTAGATGGTAATCTTACCAATGTAAGTTTGCGTAATTTAAAAACTATATGTGCTAATTGTCAGAGAACCTTGCACAAACAAGGTATTACTTGGAAGCAGGGAGACCTAGTACCTGATTTCTAATAGCATCTCGCAGATCATCAATACTACCGTCATTTTCAATAGTACCATCGATTTTTTCACCTATCCAAGCATATTCGCTTAAATGTACTTTGGGATAGTTTTGCTCCATCTTATCTGCAAGTATCATATTTTTGCTTTTCTTTGCTTCTTTATTTGCTTCATTTTGTCTTAAAGCAATTTCAAACCACTCAGGATCTTTATCCCTTTTTACGCGGTATACTTTGCCTCTTAGGCGTTTAATCATTTTAATTTCGTTTGGAAAGCGGACATCTGAGATAACTGCGTCCTGTTTCATTTGCAATAGTCTATTTTCTAAACTAGCGATCCATATATCATCATGGAAGTTTTTTCTTAATACATCTGTGCCCCAGTATTGTAATACCCAACGGGGCGTAAGTTCGGGAATGCCTAATTTTTCACTCCACCATTCGTCCACTTCTTCACGCCATTTTCTGCTTTCTTCTGTATTACCTTCTAATGCTTCTCTGTCCCAACCAAATACGGCCGCAACTGCATCTTTTAGTGTAGTAGCAAAACTGACTCTTCTGTAGCCACCTTCACTTACCAAAGTATCGGCGCAAGTATCCTTACCAGAGCCTATAAGTCCAACGAATCCTATGATCATATTTTTATGTATCTCATGTAAAATTTAATTATATGTTAATATTATTGATTTGTCAAGATATGATTATCCAATTACAAATGATAATGGAGTAGAACCGTCTACGTATGTTGATAAATCCTGTTCCAATTTTTCCATATCACCTTGGGCATCTGCTTTTAAGGCATCCCCATTTAGTGAAGTACCACCTTGTGGTGTACTTATGGTTGCAAACTTACCACGTGCTTCTCCAATCATATACTTACAAGTAGCAAGTGTATAATCTTTTAACCATTGTCCTGCATAAGGGTCACCTAGCAACACAAAATCTGGTCTTTTGTTATAACACGCAATCATTACATCTTCATTAGTTCTTGGTCTTTGCATAATTGTTAGTTTGTGGGTTACAGGATCAAATTTAAAATTAATAAATGATCCAAACATTCTTCCAACTAATTCTTGATGGCCAGCAAAAGCATAGTAAGTAGCAAGTCCGCCCATTTGTGTCGAACTTAACAAGTAGGTGTTTGTGTATGCTAAATTAAATGGTTCAAAAATTGTACCACCTTCTCCGCCACCTGTTCTTGATCCTATACTTCTACGAAATACTTCTTTTACACTTTGTATTTCATCAGGCAACACATAATCGTTTACATCTTCTTGCAGTTCTAAAAATGCATAAGATTCTTCAACGGAATTTTCTGCTCTTTGTCTATATTTGCCAAGTGCTTTTTCTAGTGCCACTTCGTAGTGGTCAACATCCAACTCTACGTCAATCATGCCATCACCTAGCATTTTACGTATATAGTGAAATAATTTCTGCTTTGCTGTATCTAATTGTGTGCTCATGCTATTATTTATTATATTCTCGATCCAATAAATACAAATGTTATGCCGAGATTAAGTTTATATAAACCAGAAAAATCCGCTGATTATCGCTTTATAGACAAGACTGTATATGAAGCCTTTCAAATTGGTGGTACTGACATATTTGTCCACAAATACCTAGGCCCAGTTGAGCCTGGTGTAGGAACGCCTACACAACCAAAACAAGTATCAGATATTCCTGAAACAAAAATACAGGATTTGTTATTTTTAGAAAACAGAGATAGACAATACTCGCAAGATGTATATAGTTTGCGTGGAATTTACAATGTGCAAGATTTAGATATGGATTTATCACAGTTCGGTATGTTTTTACAAAACGATACAGTGTTTATAACTTTTCATTTAAACAAAAGTGTAGAAGCAATAGGCAGAAAATTATTAAGTGGCGATGTATTAGAACTTCCGCATCTTAAAGATGACTATGCATTAAATGACTTTCAAGTAAGTTTAAAAAGATTTTACGTAATCGAAGATGTGATAAGACCTAGCGAAGGTTTTTCACAAACATGGTATCCTCATTTATTAAGAGCAAAATGTAAACCTATACTAGATTCACAAGAATTCAAACAAATATTTGATAAAGAATCAGGTGAAGAAGGTAAATCATTGCGTGATGTAATGTCAACATTTGAAAAAGAAATGCAAATTAATCAAGCAGTACTACAACAAGCAGAAGAAGATGCTCCTAAATCAGGATATGATACTAGCAAATACTTTGTTGTACCAACTGATGATAACGGAGATGTAAATATTGTTGACGATGGTGTAAACACACCTACACTGCAAACACCAAGCAAAAACTATTATATAAGTTACGGTGGTGGTGACGGTATACCTGCAAACGGTTCACCTTATACATTTGGTACAAATTTTCCTAGCAGTGCTGACAAAGGTGCATATCATTTAAGAACAGATTATTATCCTAATAGGTTATTTAGATATGATGGTAATCATTGGTTGAAAGTAGAAGATGGTGCAAGAATGAGTCTAAATAATACTGAGCCTAGTAGTGTTGTTAAAACATTTGTTAATAACGATGCAACACGTACTTCAAGAGATGGTAGTACACAGGTTGCAGAAAAACAACCTTTAAGTTCAGCACTTAAACCAGAGGCAGATAATTAATGGATCATTTTTACGACGGACAGATTAGGCGTTTTGTTACTCAGTTTATGAGAGCATTTAGTAACTTCAGTTATAAAGACAGTGCTGGTACATTGAGAAAAGTTCCTGTAACCTACGGAAATCTTACACGACAAGTTGCTAGTATTATTAGAGATAACAGTGAAAACAAAGTTATGTCAGCACCAAGAATTGCTTGTTATATTACTGGTATAGATTATGCTAGAGACAGGGTACAGAGTCCATCACACGTAAGTAAAATACACGTTAGACAACAGGAATACGACGAAAACACTCAAACATACACAGGTAGACAAGGTGTAGGAAATACTGTTGAACGTGTTATGCCTGTTCCTTTTAATTTACAAGTAAAAGCAGATGTTTGGTCAACAAACACAGATCAAAAATTACAAATTATGGAACAGATATTAGTTTTGTTTAATCCAAGTTTAGAAATACAAACAACTAACAATTATGTTGATTGGACAAGTCTAAGTTTAATAGAATTGCAAAATGTAAATTATTCTACTAGAAGTATTCCACAAGGAGTAGATACAGAAATAGACATAGGTGAACTTTCATTCATTATGCCTATATGGATTACTCCTCCTGCAAAAGTTAAAAAACTTGGTGTAATAGAAAAAATTATAATGAGTGTATTTGATGAATCAGGATCAGTATCAGATGGTATTATTGACGCAACTATTCCGGAAGCAATAACAGTTAAATCACCTGGTGATTACAAATTACTAGTCCTTAACAATACTGCAAGATTACTTCATGCACACGAAGGCATTAACGAAAGTAGAACAGGACAGTTTACTAGAACAGGAACTGCAATTAGTTGGTTAAAACTGTTAGATATGTATCCAGGTAAATTTACAGCAGGAGTAAGTTCTATCAGATTAACAAAATCAGACGGTAATGAAGTAGTAGCGACTGCAAGTTTAAATCCAACCGATGACACACAAATGGTTCTAAGCATCGATAGTGATACTGTACCAGAGAATACATTATTAACTGATCCTGTTAATACAAGAGGTACAATAGATGCTATAATAGATCCTACAACATTTAATCCTAATTCAAATAGTTTAAATGCTGGTACTAGATACTTAATTTTAAATCCAATTAATCCGGATCTAAAAGGAGACAGTGCAGACGCTAATCCAAATGCATGGCAAAATGCAGACGGATCTTTGTTTAAAGCAGATGCAAATGACATTATAGTTTGGACAGGAACAGAATGGAAAATTGTCCTTGATGTAAGCGGAACAAATGACGGAACCGATTCTGCATCATCACCTTCCCCTGTATATATAACTAATACATATACCGGGATACAGTACAAGTTAGAGAATGGTGCTTGGCTGAAGAGTTTTGAAGGTGAATATGAGGCAGAAAAATGGAGACTAGTTCTGTAAATGACAATATAACGTGTAGTGGTGCATTGTTTTATGCATTGGATACAAAACGTTTTTTATTTTTACAAAGAACCAAAAACAAAACAATAGGACAATGGGGCCTAGTTGGTGGTATGAGTGAAAGAGGTGAAACTCCTTGGAATTCTCTACAACGTGAAATCAAAGAAGAAATTGGTGTACAAGGTAATTTTAAAAAAGTTATACCATTAGAACTGTTTACATCTAAAGATGAAAAATTTTATTTTCATACCTATGTAATTTTAGTTGACAAAGAATTTATTCCTAAACTAAACAGCGAACATTCTGGTTATTGTTGGTGTGATATTGGAACATATCCTAAACCTTTACACGTAGGTTTAAGAAACACACTTCAAAACAAAATAAATCAAACAAAGATTCAAACAGTTAGTGAAATAGCAAATCAACTATGATCAAAGTTATTGGTGACATTATGTTAGATCGGTGGATACTTGGTACTGCTGATAGAATGAGTCCGGAAGCACCGGTGCCTGTACTACTAGAAAATAATCAAACGTACAGTATTGGCGGCGCAGGAAATCTTGCTCTAAATTTAGGAAATTTAAATGTTGAATTAAGTTTACATGGATCGATTGGTGCTGATAAAGAAGGTTACAAAATTATAGAATTGCTTAAAAAGTATGCAAGTATCACAAGTAACGTTTTGTTTGATAACAGTATTACTACTACTAAAACACGACTAGTAGGACAGCGTGGACAACACATCTGTCGTTGGGATCGTGAACAACATTATTTAGGTGAGTATAGGAATTTATCGTTAGATGTAAATGATATCGTAGTAGTCAGCGATTACAATAAAGGTGTTATCACACAAGACTTAATGTTTAGTTTACAAAACAATACAGTGTTTGTAGATCCTAAACAACAACCGCAACTATACAGAGATTGCTTTTTAGTAAAACCAAATATGAAAGAATACACAGAATGGTTTGGCGAATTTGATTATACCATAGCAAGAGAAAAATTAAAAGAATACGGGTGGACATGGTTAGTGGTTACAGATGGTGCAGAAGGTGTACACGTAATTAATGAAAAAGAAAATTGGCATATCAAAGAAGATGTAAGAGAAGTTGCAGATGTTACAGGCGCAGGTGATACATTTTTAGCAGTTTTAGTTTATGGATATGCTGTAAAGAATATGAGTATACCAGATGCTTGTGAATTGGCCTGTTATGCAAGTGCAAGAAATGTAGAAAAACGAGGAGTACAACCTGTTACATTTGATGATCTAAATAGAGGTGTAGTATGGACTAACGGAGTTTTTGATTTATTACACCCGGGACACTTAGAATTACTAAAATATGCTAAAAGCCTCGGAAATAGCCTTATTGTAGGTATAAACAGTGATATGAGTGTAAAGAGATTAAAAGGCGCACACAGACCTATAAATGACGTGTTAACACGCAAAAAACAACTGGAAACACTTCCTTGGGTTGACGAAGTTGTTATATTTGAAGAAGATACTCCTATTGAAGCAATAGAAAGAATTAGACCTGATATTATTGTAAAAGGTGGTGATTACACTGTAGATACTACTGTTGGCAACAAAGTTGCAGAAGTGAAAATATTTCCAAAAATTGAAGGTCATAGCACAACAGATCTGATAGGAAAAATTAAAACATGATACATGAATTTTATTTAGAAAATTGGAAAGAATACGAAGAAATATATAAAGAATGGCAGGACAAAGCAAAAGAAAATTTTGCAGTTAATTCAAGCACTGTTGGATTTGATGTAGGACAACCAGGTATACCTAATTTATTTGATAACAAAATTAGGAATGAATATTCAAAATTAATGGAGAAACATTATCCTAATTTTCAGTTTGGAAAAGTTTTGAATGTATGGGGTGTATATTATAGAGATGGTGGATATCAAACATTACACAGGCATAATCAAGACAGCATAGCAACAGTATTATTTTTAGATGAACAACCAGAATCTGAGAAGTTGACATCTTATAACGGAATGTTATATACTGTATGTAATGATGATTACAAAAGTTTTAGGCCTGAACCAGGAAAATTAATAGTAATGAATTGGGACGTATGGCACGGTGTATATCCTGCCACAGAACCTAGAAGAAGTTTTATGGTAGATTTTGCGACATGAAAATTTTAGTTACAGGTAATGAAGGGTTCATTGGTAAAAATTTGTGTGCGTATCTTGTATCGCTTGGACACGAAGTTGAAGGATTTGAATTCAAGGAAAATGTTTTACCTGACCCAAGTCCTTTTGATTTAGTAATTCATCTAGGTGCTATTAGTAGCACAACAGAAACAGATGTTGAGTTGGTTTTAAAAAGAAATTTTGAATTTACAATGCAACTTATTCAAGTGTGTGCTCAAATGGGAGTAAACATACAAATCGCAAGTTCGGCAAGTGTATATGGTCCAGGTTTAGATGGATTTAGAGAAGACAGTAAATGTTTACCTAAATCGCCTTATGCTTGGAGCAAATATATGTCAGACAGATACTTGATTGAATCGGGATTGTATGAAAAATCATTTCCTATCAATATACAGTCTTTTAGATATTTTAATGTATATGGACCATATGAAGAACACAAAGGCACACAAATGAGTCCTGTAAGTATGTTTGAAAAAACTGCTAAAGAAAATGGTGTTGTAAAGGTATTTGAAGGTAGCGATAGATATAAAAGAGATTTCATCTGTGTAAGTGATGTGTGTAGGGTGCATGAACAAATGTTACGCACAGATACAAGCGGAATATTCAATGTAGGCACAGGTAACACTACATCATTTTTGGAAATAGGGGAAATAATTGCTGACAAATATAATGCAAAATTAGAAACCATACCTTTTCCTACGCATTTGATTGGACAATATCAAGAATACACCTGTGCTGACCTAACAAATTTAAATAAACATTGTAAGTTAGATTATCTAACAGTAAGAGAGTATATAGATGGACGATAAAAATACAGATAGACCAAGCGGAAAAGTTGAAAAAGGTTGGGGATATGAACTAATATTTGCAACTACAGACCAATATTGTGGAAAAATTTTATTTTTTGAAAAACAAGGATCAAAGTTTTCAATGCATTTTCATAAAGAAAAAGACGAAACTTGGTTTATAAACAACGGCAGTTTTCTTTTGAGATATATTGATCCTAAAACTGCTACACTGTATACTAAAACATTAAAGCCAGGTGACGTATGGAGAAATCCTCCATTATTACCACATCAATTAGAAGCACTAGAAGATAACAGTAGCCTTACTGAAGTAAGCACTGCTGATTCAATTAAAGATAATTATAGAATTATTCCTGGTGATTCTCAAAAAGATTCTAAGCCTGCGCCTCAGACCAACGAAGAATAATTTCACCGTTTACTGCTTGACCTGACGTTTTATAAACGTTTAGTGCCAATACGTCTGGACCATTCGGGAATGTACCTCTTCCACCTAGTGTGGTATTCGTTAACTCTTTAATAAATGATAAATCTAGAGTTGATCTTTCTCCCGGTCGAGCAACAAAACCAAAGATAGTTTCACCTGGTTGTGCATATGGTGGTTGTGTAAAGTCAAAGGTTACCGTTGTAGTACCTTTGGTAATAGTTGAATTATCAGATGACTGTGAAAACTGGACATCATAATATTCTGTGCCAGCAAATGTTTCTAATTGTACACTCACAACAGAAGTATTAGCAGGGAATCTAGTGTCTGATGCCGCTACTGATGTACCCTGTGTTGCACCCGAAGATTCCCAACTTGCTTTTTGGAAATATAAGTTAGAAGTTGGTGCATCATTAAATTCTTTTCTTATACTAACTGTTTCACCAACGGTGATATTAGAAGTTGCTTGAAGACTCAAATCATATCTAAAATATTGATTAGCACCACTGCCGTATGTACCTGAAAGTCTAGTAATTATTGTACCTGATTGTAGTTTTCCGTTTCCTACAACAGGAAGTCCAACAATGTATTGTCCATCTGTTGTTCCGAATCTTGTATTAATTTCACTTACTAAAATTCTAATTTGTCTTCTTGAATTGAACTGTGATTGTGTAATTTGTCCGTCAATTGCACCTTGGGTAGTTGCGGTCTGAGTTACTGTTGTTGCACCTGAGTTCCAGTTAACAGAACCTCCCGGAGCAATTTGAGCGAAACTTGGCTGTCCACCTTGGGCAACACCTGTTAATCCTTGCCAACCAATATCGTTTGGATTGACTGGATAGTTTTGAGGATTAATTACTCCCGATACAACAATGTTTCCTGTTTGTCCTGATGCATTAGGTTCTGTTGTAATTTCAAGACCTTCTAGCAATAACTGTGCTCTATTAATAAGTTCTCTTTCACCTAGGTCACCTGTAAGTGCATTCGATACACTAGGTGCTAGTCTAATCAAGAAAGATGTAAATGGTGTAGTACTAAATTCAACACCTGTCGCCGCGTATGAGAATAAGAAACCTCTATCTGAATCAAATCCACCGTCTGTAATAAACGAAGAACCCCAGTGTTGAATAATTGGTGTTGTTGTATTACTTACAAGCACCAGGCCTGTTTTTTCTGTGTGCGTTGTTGCACTAGCGGCAGTGTATGTTCTTAACGATCCACTTGCATACTGCTGTAATGGTGCCGCTCTTGTACATCCTGTTAAGGTATTACTTGTAATTCCTGTGTATGTTATAAGTTCGTTGTCAATGTAAATTGTTCCACCATCATCAGGAAAGTCACTTGCATCTATCAATTCAATTGTAGTTTGCTCTGCTGTGATTGTTGATTTAAGTTTACCTATAGCACTTTCATTCATAACTTCGTAACGCACAGGTTGGTTACCAGTACGCATATACGCTTCTGTGTTTACGTTTGAGTTACGTATCCTATGTGCCATGATAAAGTTACCGTCGCCACCTCTGAACATATAGTCAATAAAACCAGCACCATACCATGAATATTGTATTCCAATCATCTGCATATAACTTATATCTAAGTTGTATCCTGATTTGCCAGTGCCGTCACACTTATCTCTGTTCCATTGGTCTTGTCTTGCTTTAGTGTCTTTTACTTTTGCCATCTTAGCGCCAGATATACTTGTTACACCTCTAAAGTCTGGTGCAACATTAATACTAGTTTGGCTGTTTACTTTAGTAACAACGTGTGTCATACCACGTATAACAATTCTGTCACCCACACTTAATTGATCTTGGAATCTAGTGCTTAATCCTGTTATTTCATTAGCGTCTTTTTGTGCTGAACACGTTCCTGATAGTTGGAATGTTGCACTACGCAATACACAGTACAGATATTTTCCATTATATTCAAAAAAGATACCGTTTTGTTCATCATAAGTTCCTGCTCTAACCACAGAACCGTGCCATGTGCGTGTTTGTACTTGTGGATTATCTGTGAGTGTAGCAGTTGTGGCTCCAAGATAATATTGACTTTTAACTTTAAATGATCTTTCATCAACAATACTATCTACTGTGTAGTTGCCATTATATCCTGGAGTTGCAATTCCTACCAGTCTAATACCTGCACCTACTTGTAAACCGTGATCAACATCATCTGTTGTAACTGTAATATTGCTTTCATAAGCAGTTCCATCTGCTGTAACACTTAACAAGTCATAACTTGGTGCAAACAAGGCACCAGTTGTGTACATAATACCTTTACCTGATTGGTATCTAATATATTTTTTACTTTGACGTATTGCCTGTGCACCATGCACCGGTGATCCTGTTCCAAGTTGAACACCACCGTCAAACGGTCTGTGTACAAAGAACGAATCAGGTCTAGGATATACAGTACCTTGAATTGCATCATCGTTGTTATTACCTGTATTAATTGTTCCAACCGATAATGCTTGATATGAAATTTGATCCAAAGCACTAACAGATGTTGCTATAAATGATCCTGCCGCCAAGTAGTGATTATTTGAACCATCATCTGAGTCAACACTTACGATAAATGTTGATCCTGGTACTAGTCCGTGTGGACTACCAAATGAAACACTAATAGTTGCTAGTGCGTCAAAGTTTACTGTGGATAATGCTTGTAAAGGATTAGTTGTTGATTCAGACATACTTACTGTACTGTATACTGTTAAAGTACTTCCTGGTGCACCTGATCCTTCTTCAGTGGTTGCTGTGATATCTCCATTTGGAGTACCTACAGTATCAGCAGTAATAATTAAATCGTTTGCAGGACTATTGCCTCCCAAATCGTTACCGCTTATTAAAATTCTGTTTCCTATTTTGTACTGACTACCTGGTGTATTCACTGCAACTGTGTATACCTGTGCTGATCTAGTAATGTCAAAACTTGCACCGTTACCATTTGGTTCTTCGTTATTACCTTGTACATCTGTAAATGATCCTGAGCCTGGTACAGCATTTCCTGATTCATTTACATCAGTGACACCGTCTATACTATCTAATGGAGCAATAACTGTTAGTGTACAATCGTTTGCAGGACTAGATCCACCTAGATCCGTACCTGGAATAAGAATTTCGTCATTTATACCGTAACCTTCACCTGCGGTTGCTACCACAGCCGTGTAACTGCCGGATGCTGTGCTTATGTTAAACGCCGCGCCTGAACCAACTAGATTTGTTTGATTGGCCTGTGTGATTTGTGCATAGACTTGACTGTTCAAACCAGTACCTGATTCACTTACTGTTGTGATTGCACCGTTGACATCTACTGCATCAACAGTTAGTGTTAAGTCATTTGTAGGACTTGTACCACCTAGTGCAGTACCTAAAATTGTAATAGTATCATTTACTTGGAAGTTCTGACCTGCGGCATCAACTGTTGCCGAGTAAACTGTTGCAACTTTGCTTACACTGAATCCTGCACCAGTACCACTACCAGTTGTAGTAAAGTCTACTCCAGGATAGTTAACATTTGCATCAGTGGCTGTACCACTTGCTGTTACAGTTAAAATATTACCAAAACTATCTACGTCGGTTACAGTTATAATACAATCATTTGTACTATCAGCGCCACCTAAAAATCCACCAGTAATTTTAATTCTGTCATTTACTCTGTAATCTGTAGAAGCATTAGGACTAAAAACTTCTGCTGTGTATGTACCTGAGGTTTTTGTTACATTGAATTCTGCACCTGTTCCTAAACCACCCAGTGTTGTACCACCTAGGTTGTTATAGGTTGCAACACCATTAAATCCTGTGCCACTAAAAGCAAAGTTTAAAACTTCACCAGGTGTGTTAGAATCTGTAACACGTATTTCTAAATCATGCACTCCGGATTGTCCACCTAAACTACCACCGTCAATAATAATATAATCACCTATGGCATATCCTGTACCAGTTTGGTTACCTGTACAAGCATAAGTTCCGTTGGTATTCGTTACATCAAAAGATGCTCCGTTACCTGTTGGTGATACGTTAGTACCTTCAACCTGTGTATACGTTTGATTATCACCTGTAAGTTGAGCACCAATACCACTTTCTAAAGTTATTTGAGCGCCTGCAATATTTTGAATAAAGTTTGCGTCAGAGTCATCATCTACTGCCATATTTTGTAGCACACCTGATGTTGAACTAACATCGATTGTTGTTGAACCTGCAGGAGCATCATTTACGACTGTTAAAGTTATTTCAGGATTACCACCAGTACCAACTACACCAGTAACCTGTGCACCTAATGGTATAAAAGCAGATCCTACATCATCTAGTGGAGCACCTAGTTCTGGTACACTGCCGTAAAAAGGTAATCTAGATGATCCTGTGTTAACCGCAATAGGTAGTGTAAATGTTCCTTGACTTCCGTTTGATACAACTGTAAATGTAGGAGATTCTGAAATATTTGCTCCTGTGTAAAAACCGCCTTTACGTAATTGTACATACGGTGTGTATAAGTTTGCAGGATTATTAGTACCTACTTTGCTTTTTGCGTAATATTCAAATGTAGTATCTGAAGGAACTGCTGTGATTATAAATGATCCTTCTGCTCTAGATGATCCGTCTATGCTTGGTTCTAAACCTTTGACAGTAACTGGAGTACCAATGCTGAAACCATGATTACCAAGTGTGGTCACTGTAATTTTTGATTGACCAATACCACTTGTTCCTGCTGACACATCTGATGTAATTGCACTTACAGTTACATCTGTACCTGGAACTTCGTATATACTTGGATATCCTCTCAACATACCTATGGCTTGCCACTTGGTTGGCTGTAGGCCATACTCAAAGTCAGCGTCAAGCATTGATAGTGGATTAGCAACTCTGTTTCTTTCAATTGCGTCTGTTCCAAAATCAAAAGGTCTTACCTGTTGTTCGCCTTTGTCTATAAAAATCTGCACATTGTCTGTGCTTGAATGAGTAGCAGTATCATAGTACAATGCTATGTCTGTTACATATTCACCGTTTTGTAAAAAGTTATAAAAATCTTCATCGTGTTCATAATCAGTTTGTTGATATAATCTTTTATCTCTTTCGAAAGTTGTCAATGAACATACGGCTAGTTTGTTAACATCATTGAAGTTATAGATAACTTCTCCTTTGGATGCATTTGTAATTAACAGAATGTCTTCTTCTAAAACTCTTTGAGGGACTTTAATTCTACTGTAACCATTTGCCACTTTGGCAGGCATTGCCGTTAGTCCTGATGTAATAACATTAATAGTGATATCTGCAAGTGTATCTGTTCTAGTAGCCGCACCCGACTCTGGAGCACTTCCTGTTGTAACCTGTGGGATAGCACTTTGATATGGATTTGATTGTGCTGTCTGTGTAAAGATATTGCCCGATATTAATCCTTTTAGGAAAGTATGTGTATCAATTTCTGGTTGTCTATCACCATCAACCTGTGGCGTATCACCGTCCCAATATTTTGTAACAACGGCTGTTGTTTCTTCATTACCACCGTACTTTAAATCTTTTTTGTATGCATCGATTACATATCCTACGTCTCTTGCACACTTGTCTGCGTCGTAAGTATAGTTGTTCCAACTACCTAAACCTTCAGCAGTTTTCGCCGCTACAAAAGCCGATACTTCTGTTTTCATAAAGTTTATATTTGCTTCAAAAAGGGCCTGTGCATTAGGATATACACTTGATGTATACGATATCCCTGGTGAAAATTTGTATTCGGTAATTCTTGTTCTTGCCATTGAAAATTCCTATTATCTTATACTATTTACCATATTAACTTACCGTTATACTATTATTCATGTTACCATGAATGCTACACTGATAATAGTATGTTCCTGTACTTCCTATTGTCCATTGTACTGTTTGTGTTCCATTACCTACTACACCACTTGCTTGGTTTCCTGTGCCACTACCTGCTTGTGTTTTAATGTAAAACGGATGGCCGGAAGATGTACCACTGTTTACATTAAATTGAACCCTATCACCGTTATTGTATGCTAGAGTAGGTTGTGATCCACTAACACTACCGTTTCTATCTGTACCTGATAATGTGTAATTGTTGCCAACGTTTGTAACACTAATAACATAATCAGCATTAAACGGAGTTTGGCTAGTATCATTGATTACAATTGATATACTATCAGCACCGTTATTAAGTGCTAACTGTAAAGTTTCTGCACCTTCAGTGGTCTGATCTTCTGATGCTGTAATAACCAATGTCGCTGTATTATTATTGACTGTAAAGTTACCAGTCAATGGTGCGTTGTTTATATCTGAACCGTTTACTCCTGTAATTGTGTAAGCAACATTAGTACCTGGTGACACATAAGTTGTGGTTAGAGTTATTGTAAATGTTCCACCTTCATTTACACTGTTTGCACTTGTAGATAATGAATATGTAGGAGTTGTATCAACGCTAGTATCAGCGATGGTTACTCCTGTTGTTGCTCCTGCATTATCTAATGCAAGTGTGAGTGTTTCTGTACCTTCTGTTAAAGAATCTTCTGTCACTGTAATAGTAACTTGATCTGACGTTCCTACCACAAAATTACCTGTCAAACTTTGTCCACCAATGTCAGCACTTGTAACTCCTGAAATAGTGTACGGTAAAGTAGTGCCTTGATCAACATTTGTTGTTGCAAGTGTGATTGTAAATGTATCACCTTCGTCTACATTATTTGCAGACGGCGTTAATGTATAAGTGGGTCCTGCAGGAGTTGTACTAGTGTCATTAATACTAATACTTGTATTTGCTTGACCATTGTTTAACGCAAATTGAAGTGTTTCTGTGCCTTCTGTTTGTTGGTCAGCAGTAATATTAATTGTAACTACATCTGTTGTTCCTGTAACAAAGTTTCCTGTAAGACTTGCATTGTTAATATCAGGACTTGTCACACCTGTAATTGTGTAAGGTAGTGTAGTACCTGCCGCAACATTTGATGTTGTAAGTGTTACTGTAACACTTTGTCCTTCATTTACAGATGTAGCCGATGGTGTCAATGCGTATGTTGGTGTTGCAGGTGTTTGACTTGTATCGCCTATATCAACATTTGCAGATACTGCCTGACCATCAAGAACAATTGACAATGTTTCAGTACCTTCAGTAGTTTGATCTGCTGTGGCAGTAAGTGTTAAAATCTCTGAAGTACCAACAACAAATAGTCCTGTAAGACTTGCACCTCCGATATCTGCACTGCTAACACCTGTTATAGTGTAAGGAACATTAGTTCCGTTGGCAACATTTGTACTGCCTAAAGTAATAGTAAATGTATCACCTTCGTTTACAGATGTATCAGAAGCAGTAAGTGTATAACTTGCTACTGCTGAACTTGTATCATTTACTAGAACACTGATAGTTGCTAGATTGTTATCTAGTGTTAGTATAATATTTTCATTTCCTTCTGTCGTTGCATCTTCTAAAAGTGTAACTGTTACACTATCAGTAGTACCAACTACAAAATTTCCTGTCAAAGTATTTCCTGAGATATCGCTGACACTAATTCCTGTAATAGTGTACGGTACAGAAGTACCAGCAGTAACATTAGTTGTGTTAAGAGTAAATGTCACAGCACCACCTTCATTAACATTTGTTCTGTCTGATGTTAATGAATAAGATGGAGCACCTGCACCCGATGTTGATTCTTCAGCAGTTGAGTTAAACATTGATAATCCAAATTTGCTGTTAAAAGGATTGAATAAAAATCTACTTGTACCACCAAGCAAACTTCTATCATCTGTGTAAGTAGTTTCACTACCTGGACTATACAAAGCAGTTGTTTTTGCCTGTGATTGTATCCATTCTTTACCTTGTTTTGGAGTGGTATCCGGATTTATCTGCAGATAAAGTGCTAGTATACCTGCCACCTGTGGACTTGCCATACTAGTGCCGCTGATGTTACACTGTCTATAATCTCCATCTAGATAATAAGCCTCTCCGGACTTATCATTTGTATTACTAGTAGCACTCATAATATCCGTGCCAGGAGCAAAAATAGTAACACCCGGTCCTGTTTCACTGCTTGTTGCTTTTTGTTCTAATACACTACTACCATCGTTATACACTGCACTATCAATATTACCTACAATGTTAGCGTCATCACCAAATGGTGACGCTCCTTGGTGATATTTTCTTTGCCCAAAGGAATTTATATAATAATTTTCGTAATCCAAACCTGTTGTTTCATCAATTTTTTGTTTAGTATTACCTGCGGCAATACAAACGTGTACACCTTCGTCAAGTAATTCTTCAACATCAATGTCAACAGATGATACTCTGATACCATGTTTATATCCTGCACCATCAAATCCACCAATCATACCATAGTCAGTACGTATCGTAGTACCTGACCACGGTGTACCTCTATAATTTCCGCCATTTATCCCTGAAAAATATGTACCATAACCCCAACTCATGTTAACAACGGTTGGTCGTTTTTTAATTAATCTTTTAGCACCGGTCATTTCAATTGCACCTGTTAACGCACTTACAAATCTATGTTCCGAAGTGTTGCTTATAATACCAACATTGACTTCAATTGTTGTAGTTGTTACAGTGCCTACTAATACATCTTTGTTGTAAAACGGGTCAGTGCCAGCAGTATTAGGTGCTCCGGATGATCTAGGGTAACTTTGTTTGCTTGTAAAATTATCTTTACCACTAGTAAAAGTTAAACTTCCAGGAACAAATCTAATTTTATCTCCTGATTCTATATTGTGATTTCCTAAAGTGATTATCATTACTCCTGTCGAAGGTGTATAATCTACATTTGTAGGAGTATAAGAATTGTTAAACTTTCTTCTATGCCATTCTTTAATTGTATCAAAAGCAAGTGAAATACTAATTCCGGTGCCTGTATCTCCTGTACCTTCTAATCCTGCTAATTTTTGAGCGTATATGTCAGCGCCTTTGGCCCATCCATATGTTTTACCTGCGGCAATACCTGCACAGTGAGTACCGTGACCGTCAAAATCTCTGTAATGATTTGAAGATTGTGTACCTGTGATACCACTGGCTGTAAACCAATCTATTTGTTTTAATCTAGATACTCCGTTTTCATCTTGCCATTCCGGATGATTGGGTTCAATTCCTGAATCTTGAATTACTACATCAACACCACTTCCATTCAAAGTATAATTATAATCTCCAGATACAATAGTTGCGTTACCATACACATTTGTTTCTTCGTTTGATCTTCTTAGACCCCAGTTTACATACGGTCCTGAATCAGATGTTGTTTTACTAAAGTTAGAAGTTTGTGAAGCATCTCTTATAGGAAATATATCTTTCCTTTTTTCCGGTGGTATTTCTACACAAACTACTCGCGGATCGTTTATTAAATCATTTGCTTCTTCGTCTGTTAGATAATAGTGTGTAAGTCTTTTAGAAAGTGGTCTTTGATTAGCAACATCTACAATTCTATTAGGTACTACACCTTGTCCTGTTGTTGCTATCATTTCATTATTGAAGTTTTCAAAGTCAACACCTTTTGCTAAACCAACAATGTATTCTTTTCTATCACTCATATTATGCCCCGAACGCTATACTAAAAACAATGTCTCCTGAATCCACATAAGACTTTTGTACAGCATTGTCTGGTGCTGTGCCATTATTTTTTAGAGTAACTTCTGTAAAAGTTCCTGTTGATGGACCACTGTTACCAATTGGTGTATCATTTATTGTTGTGTTAATAATTCTTAAATTAATTCCATCACTGGTAATTCTGCCTTCTTCAACTCCGTCTATATTTACAACAATAGAATTTTTTGCAGATAAGTTTAAATTACTAGAACTTTCAAGTGTAGGAATACCAACGTCTGTATTTTTAAATGTACGTGCAACTATATCGCCTTCTACATTTAAATTTTTTGCAATACCAACACCACCGTCAACAACTAATGCACCAGTAGTAGATGTTGTGCTTTCTGTAGTATTATTTACATTAAGTAAACCGTTTAAATCAGTTTGTGCGTTTACTGTAAGTTTATCTCTAAGTTCAGAAGTGCCTGTTACAATCAGTGAACTAAATGTTCCTGTACCTGTTACTGTTGGATCTGTTAATGTAAACGTTCCAGATGGAACATTATCAATGTCAGCGTAAGTAAATCCTGTGCCAATAGTTGGTACTTGCCAAGTTATGTAACCATCTTGTTTGTTGTTTGCTTCAGCACCTGTAGTTGTTACACCTCCACCTACGTGTGTAATTCCTGTGCCTACATCTAATGAATTACCATCTCTAATATTAAAAAATAAAGTTGATAAATTTAATGTAAACTTATATGTTCTACCTTTGACAACACTAATAGTTTTATTAGGATTGGCTGAATCTCCATCAAAAATAAAGTCTCCGCCAGATTCAGTAACTGCAATTTCTGTGGTGCTTCCTGTATCTACACTATTATCTACAATAGTTGTAATTAACTGTTCACTGTTTAGTGATTTAACCGTTACATTACCTTCAGAATCTACTGAAAATCCTGGTCCTTTAAAGCCATATCTGCTGAAAAACGGGTTAAGTGTTATTGCCATTCAAGTAAATCTCCTATACACATATTTACCAAAAAGCGGCGTGTCTATTATCTTGGTGGATTTATAGTTTTAAAATAGGTTGCTTGAAAGAATACTTTGGCTCCTGCCATGTTTGTACTGTCTTCCTGTTGTGGTCTTACACTAACATCTACATATGATGCGTTAACAGTAGCACTTATATCAAGTATATGCTGGCCTAAATTGCTTCTTCCAAATAGTGTAACATCTGCTTTTTGTTCACCAGCAACTACAATAGCCTTGATTATCTCTCGATTTGCTGTGTCAAAATCAGCAACTATTGTGTATTCTGCCGCACAAAACTCTCCTAGATAAAATCTATCTAATAGTGTATATGTAGGTAATTCTGCTAGTTTCTGCCAAGGTCCAGAGTATAGGAAATTAGTACCGTCTTTTAATTTTACGGTATTTTTAGGACCTCTAGTAAAGAAATATTTTAACCATTCCATAGCAGTATTTATTAATCATTGCTTATGGTTACAAGTTTACCTACTTCTGGCAAATACAAGTATTCAATTTTACTGTTTTTTAGTGTATGGAATGCGTCATCTAGTGTTTCTACTAGTGGTTCTCCTCCTAAATTAAAGGAAGTATTGAATATAATAGGCACTCCTGTCTTTTCTTTCCATTTTTTAATTAAATTATAGAAGTTTTTATTCTGTTCCTCGTTTACAGTTTGTATTCTACAAGTACCATCGACATGAATAATAGCAGGAATTTTTTCCTCGACTCCTGGTTGACAGTTTACAGCATACATCATACTAGGTGATGACTCTAAACCTCTAAGATCAAACCATTCATGTGTATCTTCTTCTAAAATAGTACCTGCAAATGGTCTAAAATATTCACGTTTTTTTACAGTATTAACATGATCTTTACCTTCTAAGTCTCTTGGATCATATAGTATAGATCTATTACCTAAAGCACGTGGTCCGTTTTCTGACTTTCCTTGAAACATACTAACAATATTTTTATTTGCAATTAAATCTACAACTTTTTGATCATCAGCATCTTCTATTTTTGCTTCATACTCTTCAGTAAGTTTATCTAATTCATCGTCTTTAATCTCATACTTAGGACCAAGATATAAATCATGTAACATTTCTTTACTAATTGTATTATCTTGTGCAATATTTCTATGAATAAACATTGCCGCTCCCATGGCTGTACCAGCATCATTACTTACAGGTTCAACATATAAATTTATATCTAAATCTTTCAATGCTTCTCTGTAATAATAATTTGCTACACAATTTAATGCATAACCACCTGATACAACAATATTTTTTTCACCTGTCATTTCGTGTGCTTTTCTAATTAAATTTGCAACTTGTTCTTGTGTTTCTATTTGACAAGCGTAAGCAAGATCTCTTCTATTGTTTAATTGAGTTCTGTCATAATTACCTGAAGCAGTATCTACATCTTTTTCTAGTGCTTCAAAAGCCGCGGCATTTACTCTTGCACCGTTTGGATAGTTTGGAATTATTAACTGTCTATTGGCAGTAGGATGTTTTCCTTCTGTTCCAAATAAAGCAGGAATTTTATCATTTTTCTGACCATATGGAAATAGTCCCATAGTTTTTCCTGCTTCAATAGAACTAAAACCACAATATTCTGTTACTGCTTCATAAACTTTTGTAATACCTGCACCGTCTGTAATTACACATTCATGAGTTCCGTCTTCATTATACTGTGAACTGTCAAAATTATGATTATGTAAGTGTGGCATTGGCTGTTGTACACCAATGTGTTTGTATAAAGTTTTAAAATTAGCAGGATAATCACAACTAAAAATACTTTCAGTTTCCCAACCCATTACCATTTCACCATTAAAATTTAACGGTATGAATGTTCCTGCGCCGTCTACAATTACTCCTGTTGCTTTTTCAAAACCAGATCTATAAAAAGCAAGTGCGGCGTGTAATTTATGATGAACAAAACTTAAATCAATAACTTGACTATGTTCATATAAATTTTCTGTGCGTGAAATAAGTCCTAGTTTTCTTGCTAAACCTGTGTATATATCATCTCCTGTGTAGTCAATTCTACCAGCAGTTTCTTTTAAATTTTGTGTATGAGCAACAGCAAGATAATCAAGTTTATCTGTGTATTCTAAAATTTTTACCATAGAGGCTAACGGGCCGCCGTCATACTTTTGTCTTGTTAATCTTTCTTCTTCAACAGAAAAAACTACTTTGCCGTCTTTTAAAAGACAAACTCCTGCGTTATGTCCTCTAGCAATACCGGCAATCCATACAGGTTTTTTGCTCATTATTTGTCTCCTTTTTTGTTCTGCATAAATGGTGGTAGTGTTCCAAACTGTGACTGTGATGCTTGAGTTATTTGTGTTTGACTAGGTCCGCTTGGAATTGGTTGAGTCATCGGACTATGACTGTGCGTATGTCCGTGTTCATGAACTACTCCGTGTACAGGACAAAGTTCTCCTTGCGGTTGTTGTTGTCCTTCATTTTGCAAACGTGCTTTATATTTTACTGTACTTGCTGTGTTTGTGTATTTTTTAACACCACTAACAACACTTTTTACTACATTTTCAATTTGTAAGTTTGACATTTTCATAATACCGTCATTGATTCTATCGCACTGCTCATCTGGTGCAATTCTAATAGGCGCATATTCTCTTGTGTTTTTGCCAATATCAAAAATTTCAAACTTCTTCTCATTTATATGAGAAGTATTAATAGGGTAGGTGCTTCCTACTAAAACAGATGCTGGAACATCTAAGGCATGACAAATATGTTGTCCAACCGAATCGCATCCAATAAAGTAGTCAGCACCTTTTATGAGTCCTGCCCACTGTCTTAGTGTAATACCTGTAGGTAAAGGAACAGGAATCTCAACTTTTGCCGCACTAAAGTCAATTGGCATTTCAGCCATTACCATTACAGCAATTTTCTTTTTGTGTAAACCTTTAATAATATCAACGAGATCATCATATTCAATACTTCTAGCAGTGCTGTCATTAAAAATACCATCTCTATAACTAATGCCTCTGCCAAAAGGTTGAATAATTGCTACTTTATCTAAGCCAGTTCCTTGCTTAACTTCATTTAAGGTTATTTCGCCATTGAGAATTTCTTCTCTGTTTAATTTGAGAGTAGGACGATTTAATTTTCTTGGTTCTTTTTGACCATTTATTTCAATGTCAAATGCCTGTGCTAGACTACAATTTTGATTATAGTAATCCCAAACTCTATACGGCTCTGGACTTACACAGTTTCTTTCTTTTATCTTGTCTTGAAACAACGATTTATGCCATACATCGTATGCACGTTTATCTAGATCTGGATGGCCTTTGTAAAATTCTGTACCACCTTCACATACCATGATAAAATCGTCATCTGGATTTTCTTGTCTAAACTTTTCTAATGCAGGAATACTTGCAATTACGCGGCCTGCTCCGCCATTAATAAAAAATGCTGTTGATCTCATATTGTTTTTCCTTAAATGTTCTACTCAATGAATATTTAAGTATATGCAATATGCGTTTATGTAAAAGTGGTTTTAGACTATTCGCCTAATTTTGAACGATCTGGATCGTTTGACTCGTCTGCTTCTTCAGTATTTCCTGATAGTATATCACCTCTTGGATTTTTAGGAAAAGGCACCATCCAAGGATCCCATTCTGGCATTGGAAATTTAGTCCTTAAGTTTCGTAATTCATCCATGTGTGCTATCATTTTTTCACGTAATTCAATTTTTGCAGGATCTTTGTAAATTGGGTCTTTTTCAAATTCTTGTTCTACGTGCCATAATATGCTTTTACGTGTTTCTTCAAACTGTTCTTCCGACATAGTTGGCTTTTCCCATGGAAACGGTTTCACCCATTCTTTTTTATCAAAGTCATATTGAATTTCGTCTTGTGCGTATGCTTCATTTGGAATCAAAGGTTCTGACTTCCAATAATGCACAGTGTCGTCACCATCTAACTTCCATGTTTGACAAGGATAATTTTCTTCGAAATCATGATCCATCCAAATAAGTGTTGCAAGTAAAGGTTCTTTTTCTGCTTCAACCAATACAGCAGTAAGATCTAAACCTGCTTTTGTTTTAATCCATTCTGCTTGTTCGTCTGCTTTATCTTCGTCCCATGCTTCTGCGTCCATACCTACTTGAACTATTTTTGTTTTGTTATCCACAAAGCAATAAAACTTTTCAGGTCCTTCGTATGTGAATGTACCTTTTTTGCCAAGTTCGTTTGTTTGATGGCAGAATTTATCAGGAACATCATATTCAAATGTGATTTTTACACTGTTAATATAACTAGGTACTGTACTCATTAAAATAAATCTCCTTGATCTTTTTTACCATCTTCTTCAACTTCATCGTTATCAGTATTGTCTATTCTTGGATCATCTGGAAAAGGAATCATCCAAGGATCCCAATGTGTCTTAGGAAATTTTGTTTCAATTGCAGTTAATTCGTCTTTGAACTCGCCAAGTTCTGTAATAAGTGTGTCAAATTGTCCCTCAGGATTATCTGCTTTCAGTGCCTCAATACTTCTATCAGCACCAGCAACTAAATTATCTCTTCCTGCTAATAAATCGTCCCATGTCATATGTGGTTTTTGGAAAGGAAAAGGTTTACTCCACTGCTTAGATATTGGATCATAAGTAACTTCTCTCATATCATAAGTATGATCTGGAGTAGGATTTGCCGCTCTTGAATAATATACTACTTTGTCTGTTGCATCGTGTTGTTCTCTTGTAAATTCTACCTGCGGATAATCAGCCTGGTCAATTTCCATGTTCAATGCCGCCGCTAAAATTGGCTCTTCCATTGCATTAATCATCACAGGATATTCGTTTACATCTGCCTGAGCCGCTATTTCGTCTCTAGTATCTTGCGTACCATCATCGTCCCATGTGCCATCAGGTAAAACAATTTTATTTGTTTCTTTGTTAACCATAACCCAAAATCTACTTGCACCTTTGTAAGTAAATTTTGCTGTTAAACCTAAATCCGTAGTATTATAAAGATACTTGTCTGGTATCGCGTATTCAAATTCATATGTAATTTTGCTAACTGCCATATTATTAACTCCTAGTAATCATACTTATTACTGATACCATGTTATTCTTATTAAACCCGGATTACCATATGATCCACACATACAACCGCCTGACCATCTTACAAAAGTTACACCGCTAAATCCTGGAATATATCCACCTGATTTTGCCGCCCATTGTCCTATCTGGTCATGTGCCCCACAGTTTACATAAGTGTCAAAACCTCTACCACCGGATTGTACTGCAACAGTACCACCGCACTTGTTAACTAGTCCTCCTGGATATGCAAGGAAGTGTTTGTGTCTACAGTGTCCACCACATTCAAAGTGCTGGAACCAACCTCTAACACCACAAATCATTAAGTCACCGCCCGATGCTTCAGCAGTATTATCATTTTGACAGTTTGAACACTGCCAAGATCTACAACAACAATGTCCTGTTACGTAACATCCACAGCCTGGAAAACAGAATGAACATCCTGGTTTGCCGCCAGCCGCACATAGTTCAACATTACATCCGCTGATTCTAGATCTGCAACCTCTAAATCCGTTTCTTCCGTTATGACAACAACTCTGCTGTCCTAAACATAAATCATAACACCATCCTGCCGATACAGCAATAGTTTTACGTGCATAAGCACCTGAACCACCTGGTTGTCCCATCATACAACAACAAGTAACGCCGCCGCCTCCGCCGCCGCCCCATGTTTCAAATGTTGCTCTAGTTGCCGTAGCAGGAACAATAAATGCATAACAACAATCAAACTGATAGTTACCGTGTGCATTATCTCCGTGTCTACAGTGTCTTTGATATATAAATTGACATCCGTTAGGTAAATCTGATACACTAGCACCTGCGGATAATTTTAAAGTGGATACATATGATGATAACTGTGCCATACTACTATTTACCTCCTACGTTGTTCTCTCGTTCCAAGTCATTCTAACCATACCAGCACTGCCTGGGAATCCATAACAGCACCCGTCACCGCAGGCTGTTGCTGAAGGACCACCAACACCTGGCATAAATCCTTGGTGTGGACCAGTCACCCAACCACCTGTATGGTTACCGTGACATCTTGCCCATTCTTGGTTACAAGCATTACCGTTATTTTGTCCTGTTGTAAATCCGCCTGTTTGATTAATTAATCCTCCTGGGAAGTGGAAGATAAATTTCCACCAACACGCACCACAAGTACATTGTGCCCATGTAGCCGATGGTCTTCCTGGACTACCTACATCTCCTCCGTACCAACAACGACAGCAGTCACAACACATTCTATCTGTGTAGTAGTAACCACAGTTGTTACCCATACAGTTCCATGCACCCCAGTGAGTGAAACAGCATGACTGGCCTGCATTACCGCCTTCTGCACAGAATGTTGTTAAACCAGGGCCTGTTACATAACCTTTACAGCCTAAAATACCACAACAACAGGTTGCACAACAAGTAGCCGGTCCTGGATATAATGCATATACATCACATTCAGCAAAATCGCCGGCCGCTTTTGTTAAACATTTTAATGACCAAGCACCTGATCCTCCTGGAGTTCCGCCTGAACATCCACAAGAACCGCCACCTGAGCCACCACCGCCCCATACTTCTACTTTAAGACAGTTTGCTTCTTGTGGCACACACCAGTATAAGAAACAAGTGTCGCCGTATGATGAGTTACAATAACAGTGACAATTAGGTCTAATGGTCATCGTACAGTCTCTGCTCATTGGAGCAATATCTGTTGGACTAACACTACCTATTAATGATCTTAAGTTTGCCATTGTATCTCCTTAAAATAAATTTATCCTTATAAATCCAGGTCTACCGCCACCACCACAGTAACAGTTTCCGCCTAATGCTGAACCTGGGAATCCACCTGTACCTGGTGTACCTCTGTGAGAAGCACCTGACTGACCCATAAGTCCTTGTCCTGCTCTACAGTTACCCCAACTACCGTGATTGTTGTAATTACAAAATCTTAGCATATCCCATCTATATCCACATTGGTCCATTAATGGACTAATAGGAACGTATGCTCTATACCAACACGAGTTATTGTCTTTGTTGTGAGTTGCAATACCGCCTAGTCTGCCTGGCATACCAAAGTCAGAATTAAAATAACAAGCACAACAGTTTTCATATCTTGGATCTAGGAATACACCACAACCATTACAACCTTGGTTACAGTTTCCATCAAGACAGTTAAAAATTTGGAAAATACTACATCCTGACGCACCACCTTCTGCACAAGTACCAGTTACCGGTGTTCCGTCTTGTAAAGTCATATATCCACAACCGTCTACGTGATAAGTTTTACAACCTCTGTATCCACATTCTTTAACTGGTGAACAACAAGCATTTGGTCCAATACAAAATCTATAACATCTTTTACAAGTTCTTACGTCAATACAATTTAATCTTGCGTATGCACCTGCACCTGCGGCAAAGCCCCACATACAACAACATACACCTGCGGCGCCGCCTCCAGCACCCCACATTTCTATTGAAAGGAAATTAATAGTAGGTTCAGGACACCAACAAAAATCTGTTTTACGTTCACCACAACGGTCGCCACTGCCACCACTGTAACCACAAATATGGGCAAAACCGACTTGACAGTTGAAAAACTTGTTCTTCGGTATATTCGGGTTATCCGGATCAAAATCTTCCGCTAACGCTTTATCTAATAAACTTTTTAAGTTTGCCATTTAGTCCTCTCCTGTGTATGAATATTATTAGTAAAAATAAATCTTATGTACCAATAATAATCCAACCGTAGTTTGCACCACTGTAAAGTAATGTAACTGCCGCATTTTGGATGTTAAGAATCAAATCCTCATTCAAGTTTTGAATCTTAGAACTGTTTCTAGCCAACGTTAAATTGTTAGTTCCGAAACTGCCTGTAACATCAACGATCTGAATTACGTCACCTTTAACCAAAGATGCATTTGCAGGTAGGGTCACTGTAAAAGCCGAGCCACTTGTATCTGCTAGAATTCTATCATTTACTCTAGCATTATAGGCCGAACTCTGTTCAGTGATAACAGCACCACTTGTACCAGTTGTTGTTATGTATCTTCCCATGTTATTTCCTTTTCCTATATGTATTTAGTCTTACGCCGCGGTTTCTATGCCCATGACCACACACGACACAGCGTCTGCAGACGAATAGGCAACAAGTTTCTTCCCAGCATCAAGTACTATTCCTGTTCTTTCTAGTACACCTTTTGCTAAAATTTCTGTGTCAAATTCAATATACTCAGCATTCGCTGGAGTATCTGCTGAAGCAACCGCTAATCTTAGGGCCGCCGCGCCATTTGATCTATTACACATAGAAATAGTAACAACTGCGTATGTACTTGCAGGACAGGTATAAACTGTTGCATTTGCACCAGCAGTTAAATCTTGTATACCTAGTCTTCCTGTAGCCATAGTTTTCTCCTTTTATTAACTTAATAAGAACCTTTGTAGTGCAACAGCATCACCGTCAACACCACCTGTAAAGTTCATTTTCGCTTTTACCCTGACTTCAACATCAGTTGTAGTATCAATTTGATTTTCTTTAATCTCAATGACACCAGCAGTCAAGATATTTACGTTCAATTCGGAATTACCACCACCAATCTGAGCATTAATAAATGTTCTGATTGCTTTTTGTGTTGGTACAATGCTGTCCGAATCAGCCGCAAAAGTACCATCTGTACTGAATTCAGTAATTACTGCTCCAGTACCACCAAGTTCAACACTACCTAGTGATAATTCATTTAGTCCCGCAACGTTAAATGCATCTGCATCAAGTGTTGCAACACCAGTTGATTGTTCTACTGAGAACAAGTCACCAACTCTAAAGTTTCCATCTTGGTCAGTTGAAGTAAAGAATACCCTACCTCCTCCGCCTTGTACAGTTTCATTTGCAGGATTAGGATTGTTATACGGTAAGTTTGGATAGTTTGTATCCGCAAAGTTACCAGTACCAATATCTAAGAAGTCGTGTCCTGTTAAACGTACCTGTGAATATCTAATTCTAAGTTCTGTATCTGTATCGTGTGCCGGTGCAGTGTCAACTGGAATATTTGGAGATACTTGTAGTTTAGCACTATACAATCCATTAACTGGTCCTTGTAATTCTCTTACAACAACAAGTTTAAAGTAAGTGTTTAATCCATTGAATGTTACATTCGATCCTGCTTTTGGAATTTCTGTTAAGTCTTTAACAAAAATATTTGATCCACCGCCTTGGAATTTATCAATTGTTCCGTCACCAGTTAGTGTAGCACTTGCTGTTTCATAACCTGTACCTTTAATTAATATTGTTGGATTACCTAATGCACCATCTCCAATTCTCAATTGTACAGGAGCCTCAATAGTGTTATTAGGATCTGTAATTGTAATTGTAGGTGTTACTGAATATCCTGAACCTGGTTCTTGAATAATCATTCTTGCAATTTTTCCTGTGGCTACTACTGCTCTTACAAGTGCAGTTGCACCTGCTCTTATTAATGAACCTGTTGCACTTCCACTTTGTGTTGCAAACCATGTTGGTCTATGTTCTGGATTACCAAATGCAAATCCGGCATATACTCCATTAGTAACACCGTTAGTTTTTGCTAACCAGTTAACACCATCTTTGGATACTGCCGCCTGTGATGTATCAAACACTGTTCCCACATCAAATGTTAAAGCCGCGCCGCCTCCTGAACCTAGTTGTGCATCAGCAACAGTAATTGTGTCTCCTGCTACCCAGCGTGATCCTGATTCTAAAACTGTTATAGTTGCGGCACCAGTACCGTCTACAGTTATTTCAAATTCTGCGTTGGCTCCTAATGCACTTCCTGTTGTGTAATCACTTGCACCTATTGTGTATGTACCTGCAGATCTTAAAGCATCTGCGACACCAATATTTGTTACGGTTCTAAGTTGACCGTTGGTTGCTGATAACCATAAGAATGCACCCATTCCATATTCTAATAATCCGTCACCGCCACCAATTGATGAATCTGCCGTACTGTCAACTGCTGTTACACTCCAATTGCTTCCATCGAAACTGTAAAATGCTTCTGTTCCTCTGTCACCAATTACTAGGTAACGTCCATTACCCCATGCTATATCTTTTACTTTAGTTCTTGTATCAGTAAATGCCGGAAGTGCTTTTGAATTCCAGTTAATACCATCGGTACTTTGTGAATACTGTGCACCATCTGTGATAGCAATAAATTCATTTTTACCAAAAATTACTTTATGATAGTTTTGTGAACCTGCACCACCTAAGTTTGAAGCGGTCCATGTTATACCATCAGCACTATAAGCCGCTCCGCCTGTTGTGTTTCCTGTTGATACAATTACAAATTTATCTTTTCCGTATGTTGTTGATTTCCAATCAGTTGTAGATGTAAGTGTCATTGCTGTCCAACTTAATCCATCGTCTGTAGAATATGCACCGTTGTTAGTACCTTCATTCAAACAGATCCACGTCATTGTACTGTCAGCGGCTTTTTTACCGTAGTGTAATCCATTCCAGTTACCGTTAGTTGGTAACAGTCCTGTTGATATCCATGTTGCGCCGTTTGTTGAATATAAACCTTGGTTTGTTGATTTTCCAACTATAATAAATCTGTCATTTCCGTATGCAATACCTTGTCTATTATTTTGTAGAGCAGTACCGATACTCTGTGAAGTTGAACTGTATGGTGGATCACCAATTTTAACTCTTGGTTCTACAATATATTTTGTTGTACCGTCTAGTAAATTACTAATAGGCGTACCAGGGATAAAGTGATCAAAGCCTGGCTCATCATCTGATTCTCTATAAACAGTTGCGTTTTTATTACCTGCATTGTAAGTTCCAATATATCCATATTGACCTACACCTAAACCATTTGTAATTACAATTCTCATTCCGTTGTAATCACCTGTGTTTGCTGTGTCAGTGTTTGATAATCTAATAGTTGTTGCATCACCTGTTTGTGCAGTATTTTCAGCAAAAGCATAATTGGCACCACCAAAATCACCTGTGCCATCTGCATCAAGATCTGTGTTTAACATTCTTACAGCAAACAATGCCTGATCTCTAAATTCGTCTGCAAAAGCACTTGCTCCTGCACCATCACCTGCAATAGTAAATGTTGCGTCTGTGTAATTTACACCTGCGTTATTGAAGAACATTGTAACTATTTCTTGGGCATCAGTCATTACACTGTCAACCAATGCTTCAGAATATCTGTTGTTTACTTTACCAGCGATTGCTGTTTCAGTAGCATCAACACCTTCTGCAACTGTACCATATGTACCATATGATGAGTTACCGTTTGTTGCTCTAATCTTACCGCCGTTTTCTGCTAGGTAACCAATGTGTCCGTAGTATGAGAACACCGATACAAGTTCTGATCTACCTAGGTTTGTTATCCAACAACCAATACCATCGGAAATAATTTGTGTATAATCGTTTGCTACAATAGAATCGTTACCCGAGTCGTGTAAAGCACCATCAACTTTTAATCCAATTGCCGCACTACCAAAGTTTGAAACGTTTTGTACATACGGTGATTTATTAATAATATAAGTTCTTTCATCTGCTGGACCCCATCCTGGATCAAGTGAAGTAAATGCACCTGCTGTTGGACGTTTTGTACCATAACTGTTTGCCGCACCTAACACACCTGTTAATCCATTCAATGAACAGTTTCTTAATCCACAACCATTTCTTAGATAGAACATATCTTCTGTTAATGAACCTTCTACAGCATTTGCATAAAATCTTGCCGCATAGTGTGATGAATAAGTTCCGCCATATGTAATATCGTGTATTACAGCGTCGATATAATCTCTTACATCATCTTTACAACTATCTGCACTAAATGTATATGCCGGATAAGTTGTTTGAATATAAGCAGTAACTTCTTCTGCTAAGAATTCTTTGTTCAAATATAATTGTCTTACAGCATTGTGTACATTTTGATCTGCACTTCTTACGTTTCCGTTGTAGTAAATTGTACCGTTAGCAGTGTATGTTTCATGATTTGTGCTGTCGTGTCCAACAACCATTTTAAAATCTTCGTATAAAGCAAAAGTTGTAGAAGTTAAAACATCTACATAAAACATTCTGTCGTTGACTTGAATCATTCCATCTACACTTTTTACATTAATTAATGCTCTGTCGTATAAACCATGTGCAGTCGTTGTTTCAATAACACAAGGATTGGCTTTAGTAATGCTTTGTATAGATAAACTAGACTGTCCTGTTGTCATTGTAGGTGCTGTAGAATCCTGTGTGTCATTACCTGCATAGTAATTAATATAATCTATAATGTGTTGTAATTTGCCTTGTGCTGAAGTACCTTCAGTAGCAGTTCCGTATGGAAGTGCTTGTACCTGTGTTTGTGTATTTGATGCAGTTTTTGTAACAGCATTACCTTGAATGATGTCGCTTAATACTGCTCTAAGTCTTGTAATACCTGCAACACTGTAAGGTACATCAGACCTTTGTGTGTAATCTGTGCTTAAACTAGGTTGTACTTTTGTTGAACGAAGTTCATCACCAACCACTGCTGTGTTTGCCGGTACTCTGATAGGCAATACTTCTTTGTATGCACCAGTTTTAACAAATACAGTTTTTTGTACTTGTTCCTCTGCAGGAATATTTGCTGTGCTGTCTGCTGTAATGGCATTTGTAACAATAGCAAACAAACTATTAATAATAGATTGTGCATTAGTTTCTTCAACCAAAGTTAAATTTTTTCTTTGTGAAATAGCAGGTGTGTAACTTTGTAAAGTTTGATAATTTGCCGCAGGATCGACACTGCTGATCACAGCATCAATAACAGTTTTTGCATAGTTAAGTGCGGCAACTGTTTCTGCCTCTTGACCGTTTACATAACTTGCTCCCGCTTTTGTAAAATAACTATATGCAACTTTTCTAGACTCTGTGTTACCACCATGTGATAAATCCCATATCACAGCATCTACCATTATACCTGTGTCTCTATAACACTTGTCCTTGTTGTAAGTGAATGACCCTGTGAAAGGTGAAATAGTATTTGCAATTTGATTGTCTACCCATTCAACAGTTTCTCTTTGTATAAACTGTCTATTTTCTTTTAACAACTGTGTTGCATTTGGTCTTAGTACACCTTTTTCAATTGCCTCACAAGCAAATCTAATTGTTTTGTATGGTCTATCTAAAGTTGAACCGTAACCTGGATATGTTCCGTCTATACCATTAGGGCCAACATAGTATACATGATCTGTTCTACCCCAATATGCCCAAGCAGGTAATTGTGTTGAATTATCAACTGTTAAAATTTGTCCTTCTGCACCAATTGGTAATCTTGTAGGTGCACCGCCACCATAGTAAAGTATATCACCATCTGTGGTTAAGTTTGAACCTTCAGCACCACCGGCCAACAATTTATAGTAAGTACCTGAAGAATCTAAGTCTGGTCTTTTGTTTCCAATGGCTTGATTTGATTGGTGTGCTTGAACTACAACATAAGAGTTTACACCATAGTAAACAACATCACCTAAAAGATAATCTGTAATGTTTGTCCAGTCACCTTTCCAATTAAAACCTTCGTTTAGTTTTGTCCAATATGTTGTTGCAGTTGCAGGATCCTGTGCTGTTGAATGATCTTGAATACACATAAAGGTATATCCACCATGTCTAATAACATCACCTACTTTGTAATCTTGATTGGTTGAATCATCTTGATAATCACCTACAAAGTTATAACCCTTAAGATATAACTGCCAATCACTTGCGTTTGAATAAGGTGGTCTTCCTTGATGATTTGTTAAACTAATATAACTGTAACCACCATATGTAACCAAATCGCCGGGTTGATAAATTGATGAATTATTCCAACTGTTTTCAAATTGTAAACCAGGAACAAATATTGACCAGTTTGATTCATCTGCTTCAAATGTATTTCCTGCTGTGTGATATCCTGTACAAATCCATATACCGCCACCGTTTTTGACAATATCATTTACTCTGTATCTTGTACCAACAGTCCAATTTTGTCTGTACTCAACACCTTTGTGAAAGTGTTGCCATTTAGCCTGGTCCGCTTCTAAACCTTGTGACAGTGTTCCTGAACGGTGACCAGTTATACAAACATAAATTTGTCCGCCGTATTTGACTAGGTCATTTAATTTGTATCTTGTTTCTGCTACCCAAACATCTTTCCAATCAAAACCTTCTGAAAAAATATTCCATCTATCTGCAACTGTACCAACAGTAAATGTAAGTGTGGCACCACCGCCGCCGCCTAGTGAAGAATCTGGAATACTTAATTGATCACCTACTACATAGTTTGAACCGTTAGAAGTAAGTGTTATAGCAACACCACCAATGTTATCTACCACTGCTTGAACTTCTAATCCAGTTCCTGATCCGCCTGTAGGTGTAATGTTGTTGTAAGTGCCTTGTGCTCTATTAGAATCTGCGTTACTAATATTATCTAAAGTTAAAACTCTTCCATCGTTATCGCTTTCTAATCCATCTGAATCTGTATTAGAAGATGCATTAGAAGTATGATCGTCTACACAAACATAAACAGTTCCACCATATTTTACAATATCGTTTACTCTGTATCTTGTGCTTACTGACCAATCATTTCTATAATTAAAAAATTCTGCGTATGTATCCCAATCACCTGCATTAAATTCAAGTCCTTTTGTGATTGTGTCTGCTGAAGTATGACCATTTTTTGAAATATATAAGTAACCACCATATTTTACAACATCACCAACCTTATAGTAAGTGTTGATCAGCCAGTCACCTTTCCATGATTGACCATCTGCAAATACGTTCCAGTTTGTAATATCTGTGTAAAAATCGCTTTGTGATGTGTGTGCAGTTGTACAAATATAAACTTTACCGCCATAACGAACTACGTCATCTTTTACATAAGCAACCGATGAAGACCACTCATTTTTCCAAACAAATTTAATTCTACCTAAAAGAAATTCAGCCATTGTATACTCCGATATTGTAGTTATTTATTATATTAGCCGCCATAGTTGTTATAGTCTCCTCCAGTTTCATCTTGACCTCCCGTATCATCTGCTATAGGTAGATCTGTACCTAGTGCAAAGAAACTCAAAGCCGCATAATCACCGTCTACTTTGCCCTCAAAGTGCATTTTTGTCTTCATTTCTATTACACTTCCGTCGGTTGTGTTAATATCTTGACCGTTATCACCAAAAGAAATTAAACCAGCAACCGCTTTGTTAACATTAACTGTACTACCACCACCTGTAATACGTGATTTTACGTATGCCGCGATTGCTTTTTGTGTTGGTACAACTTTATCGCTGTTGTTTGTAAACAGTGGATCAATACTAAATTCTTGAATTGTTGCACCAGTTCCACCTAGTGTAACACCACCTAAACTTAATTCTGTTAATCCAGACAGATCAAATTGGTCAGCATTGATTGTGATAATACCAGATGCCTGTTCAACTTCAAATAATTCACCAACTCTAAAGTTACCATCTTGGTCTGTGCTTGAGTAAAACACTCTACCACCATTAGCAAAATTAGTTTCGTTAAACTGTTTCACAGTATTAGCATCTGCTTCAGTATAACCTTCTAAATATCTTTGTGGATACCTTGTTGAATTTTTATTTCCTGTACCAATATCTAAGAAGTCATGGAATGTTAATCTAACCTGACTGTACTGTTCACGAATGGTTAGTCCTGTACCGTGCTCAGGAGATTCAAAAACTCCAATAGTTGGACTAATTTGCAGTTGTGCAGTTAAGTTAGGTTCACTTCCAGATATACTTACAACTTTTGTCATCAAATATTCTTTATCTGTAATGCCAGTAATCTGTAAGTTAGCACCTGGGCCAGGCTCTCTTGTTAAGCCAACAACATTAATTTTGTTTCCAGTCTGATATTTGTCAGCGAAACCGGAACCAGTGACAGTTGCAGTAGCACTTCTAAATAATCTACCTCTGTTTATAAAACTAGGTTGTGGTAAAACACCGTCTCTAATTCTAATTTTGTAGTTAGGATCAGATGTCGCTAAAGGATCGCTTAATGTCAATGATAATAAATTACTTTCATTTACTAATATACTGTTACCCATTGCTGTTCCGTGTGTAGCACATTTATAGTATAAAGTGCTTGGCGAATCATATTGAACTTCTATTTCAACAGTTCTAATAATAGCATTTTCAAAACCTGAAATATAATCTGCTCTACTTACTATTGTTGTACCTAATCTATATACAACATTATCTTCATAGATAGTATTTCCTGCACTATCTGTAGTGAACACCAAAGGATGAATATTTGCAACAGGATTATTTTCTCCATCTACTCCGCCACCAAAGAATTCATTTGAACTATCTGATTGATCATATATGTATTTTCTACCTTCAATAAATGTAGGAGATGGTCTTTCAATTCCATCAAAGAAAAATACGTTTGCTGTATCTCCTGTGTTTCTTGCAACTGTTACCGCAATATTGTTTACAATGTTTGTATCATCACCTGAATAACCACTACCTGGATCATAAAGTAAGAATGCTCCAATTCTACTGTTGTTTACTTTTGCTCTTGCAAAAGGACGTCTACCTACTTGTACTGTTACACCTACAACTTCTCCAGGGCCTCCTGTTGGATTTCCTTCACCTAATAATACAAATTGATTTGTACCTGATGAAGTAGTACCCATTGCCGCACAGGTCCATCTTTTGGTTTCTGGTAAAGTTTTTTCTCTCCAGTAAATTCCGTTTTCACTTACAGCAGTTTGGTTTGAATCTGGTTTAAATGCAAAATAAACACCCTGTCCGTATGCAATTTTCCAGTTACCAGTTGATGGAAGTACACTAGGCTGTTCATACCAAGTACCGTGTCCTTGTGTTGGATTTATCCATACACTATCACTTCCTGGTTTAGTTGCTATAAAAATATTATTACCAAACACTAAACTATCTACTGTAGATAAATCGTCTCCTGAAACAAAAGTTTCTGTCCATGCAGTGTTACCTGGAGTTTTAAAGTAAATTCTTTGTACCGATGAGTCATAATCTTTTGCGATAGCAATAAATTTACCTGCACCATACTCAAATGCAGTTACGCCTTTATCAAAACTTTGATATGATGGTAATTGTCCAACTGTCCATGTGTCTCCATCATCAAATGATTGCCAATAATCTGATGCATCTGCTGATACAACCATAATTTCTTTTCTACCATCTATTCTTACAACTGCGTATGTACTGTCTGTTTTAACACCTGATCCTGTGCTGTTATAGTTTGTGTAATACAAATTCTGACCAACCAACGCACTAGGTACTGTAAATTCTACTCTTCTTGTTGCCGCCGCATTAAATCCAGACACATAAGCATCTAAATCTGCAACAGAAACGTTGTTTAGATAATAAACAACACCGGTCGTATATGCTGTTCCACCACCGTTTATACCTTCTGGAGTAGTGGACAAGTAAATTGGACAGCCATTGTTACTTGCGTCATTTTGATTAAAGACTACTTTATTACCTTCAACTACTGCTATGTCCGGTGCAGAATTTTGTGCACCGTTGAAATGATACAATGGATTGTCACCCGGAACACTTACAGTTGTTAAAAAAGTTTGTGTGGTAACAGGATTGTCTCCATATCTAATCATACGTTTAGTTGCAACAGTACTGTCGTCAGTTACTTCTTGTACTGTCCAGTTTTCTGCATTTTGACTGTATGCTATCATACCTTGTTTAGCAACTGCAACAAATCTAGTTCCTGTATATGTAATGTCAGTCCATGACCATGATGATCCTGTGTAAACTTCATTCCAACTTGATCCATCTGATGACCACATAATTTTATTGTTTCTTGTATCACCAAAACTACTGTCTGCAATACCTACCCATCTACCATTACCAAATACAACTGTATTAAAGTCCATACCTGAACCTAAATTTACACTCTGTGTATTAAAAGGCGGTTCACTAAATTCTACTCTTGGTTCAATCTGATAAAATGCTGTGTCATCTAATACTGCTTCAATAGGTGTACCTGGAATCCAATGATCCCAGCCTGGTTGTCCATCGGATGGTCTTAGTACTCTACAAACTTTGTTACTAGGATCGAAACTCTGTACGTAAGCATACTGGCCTTTGCCTTTACCTTGAGTAATGTAAATTAACTTTCCGTCATAAACGCCTGTACTGTCTTCTACTGTATCAGTTGCATTTAAAATTATATATGAATCTGTGGGATTGTGAACTCCCCCTTGGGATTGTCCAACAGTAATACTAAAGCCAGAACCTCCAACCACTACCGAATCACCTGGATCAACTAAACGCACTTCACTAATTGCATTTTGTCTAAACTCTTTAAATTCTGCTGATAGATCCGAACCTGTTCCTGAAAATGCACTAACTGTTGCATCTGTATAATCTTGTCCAGCATGATTATAACCAAACATATAAATTTGATTATCTAAATCTGTTAAAACTTGGTTAACAGTCGCCTCAGTTGTTTGGTTAGTGACTGTCGCTGTGATAGGTGTTTCTGTACTATCAAATCCTTCTGCAACAGAACCAAAGTCACCGTAGGAGTTGTTACCGTTTGTAGCACGAATTTTTCCGCCTGCTTCTGCTAGGTAACCAATATGACAATAGTAAGTAAACACAGAAACAAGTTCTGATAAACCACCATTGGTAATCCACATACCTATACCGCCACTTATTACCTGTGTAAAGTCGTTTGCAACAATAGATTTATTGCCACCACCATGTAAATCACCATCTACTTTCATACCCACACAGTTTGTTCCAAATGTAGATACGTTTTGTACATAAGTTGATTTTGTGTTTACCCAAACACTAGTATCAGTTGGTCCTGTACCAGGATCTAAACTAACAAAACTAGGCCCGCCGCCAATTGGTCGTTGTGTACCATAAGCATTTACTACGCCTAATGTTCCTTCAAGTCCCGAAAGTGTCATGTTTCTTATACCACAACCATTTTTAACATGGAACATATCTGTTCCTTTAAATGTATCATCCTTAGGAACAATTCTTGTGCTTCTTAATTCATGTCCTACAACAGCAACATCGGCTGGTACTTTAATTGGAAGTTCTTCTTTAAATTCTCCCGTGCTTACAAAAATAGTAGCAGGTGCCCTTGCAGATAAATCCTGTTGAATAAAATCACAAGCGTACTTTACAGTTCTCCAAGGATTTTGTTCTGTTTTACCACGTTCTGCACTGTCTACACCATCTAAACTCACATAATAAACTTTGTCAGTTTCGTTTAATAAACCCCATGTAGGCATTAAATTAGTTGAAGACGTAATATCTTGATCTTGTAATACTTTAAGTACTGTTCCTTTATCACCAATTGGTAATCTTACATTTGATCCTGCCTGATATGATTTAATATCTCCAGGTCTTGCCAAAACGTTTGTTCTAATACCTTGGATATACACACTCCAGTATTGTGGAACATCTTTGCTTAAATCTTCATCTGGTCTACTGTAAGTTGTAGTTGACAAGTGTCTTCTAATACATCTGTAAGCAGTACCGGCCCATAATGCAATATCTCCTAATTGATATTCTTGCACAGTTGAGTCTGGATTATAATCGTTCCATGGACCTCTAAGTTCAAATCCTGGTATCAACAAATTCCAACTTGCAGTACCTGTCACAGTAATTGCCTGTGTACCACTCATGCCTGAATGATTATAACAAGCAAAATGTAATTCACCTTCGAAGTCTGAAAGTATTTTTACAATTACACGCCTTGCACTTGCGGCGTTGAATCCTGCATTGTATTCTTGTAGTGTAGGTACTACTTCATCATCTAATATGTAGGTAGTTTCTACTCCTTGAAATCTTTCTGCACCGTTTGTACCTAGTCTTCCATCTAATTTTGTAGCAGGATATATAGGATGGTTATCATTTGACGAATGTGTTTGATTAAGGATATATGTATGTCCTCTGTTTAATGTTAAGTCAGGATGTAAATCTGCTCCCCAATAATATCTGTTACCCGGTCCAGGATTGTCTACTCTAATTTCGTAGTCAACTTGATCACCACTGTCAGGTCTTGTACCTGTATTATCTAATGCCGCCCAATAAGTATAACCATTATTTTTTACAACATCACCTGTGAAGTATTGGACTGTGCTATCCCAATTGCCTTTGAACTGATACCATTGTCCTAGTGTGTCCCAGATAGATGGATTAGTGCTTGGTGTTTGTGCAGTATTTGGTTGTAATGCAATATAACTGTAACCACCGTAGTTTACAATATCACCCTTATCATAAGCAACTGTGTCTACCCATGTTGACTCTAAAGCCATGCCAGGTATGTATTCATCCCAGTTACCTATTGTTGCTTCAAATACAGGATCTGCTGATTCTGTATCTGTACCCGTCACAGTGTGTGTTGTGGCACACTGATAAACATTAGGTCCTGCTTTTACTAAATCACCTAACACATATTTTATAGTGTTTGCTGTGCCACCAGGACTGTGTGCAGTTGGTGCCGTCCATTGTCCTTTGTATTCATTACCTTTGACAACCACTGTCCAAATACCTGCGCCAAGATCGTCTTCAAAAATATCTGCCGCGGTATGCTGTTGATTTGATCTATAAATGTAGCCGCCATATCTAACCAAATCCTGTGGTTTATAATTAAATTGTGATTGCCAAGTGTTCAACCAATCATCAGATGTGGTAATAATTTCCCAGTATTGTGCAACTTGATCTAAACCTTGTGCATTTGTGCCTGAAGTGTGTGCAGTTGAACATCTCCATACTTTGCCGCCATTTCTAACAACATCTCCAACTTGGTATGATGTTTGTGCTGTCCAAGTGTTTTCCCATTTAGCACCGTAAACATGAAGTGTCCAATATGTGCTGTTTGCTCCAAAACCAAAATCAGCATCTGTAGTTGCTGTATGTCCTTGTACACAGCGGAAAATATTTCCTGAACGTTCTACTAAATCATTTATAAAGTATTTTGATGGTACATAAGTATTTTCACCTACTACTCCAGTTGATGCTTTCCATGTGCCTTTCCAACTGTAACCTTCTGACATAATTTCCCATTTTGTCAGTGCAGGTGTACCTGTAATTGTTAAACTTTTAATAACACCTGGTACTGTTAAGCCGTCTACTTCCTCATTGTCAACTGTGGATACTGTTACTGTTGCATCATTTGTTCCTCTATCGCCACCTAGTTGATCACCTGGTACAGTAAATATATCACCGTTGATAAAGTTTCTACCACCGGTTGTTAAAGTAACTGTGTAATTTCTTCCTGCTCTGTAAATTGTAAACAGTGCGCCTGTGCCATCTACTGTTGTTTGTGCTCCGCCTACTTCTGTTCTAAAATCAAACGCCGCGCCTACATTATCAGATGCACTATAAGGTGCAGGATATGTAAAGTTATATAAAAAGTCGTAATAGAAATCTTGATTAGATGTATGTGCTTTTGTACAGAAATATACATTACCATTAACAGTAATAATATCATCAAGTGCATAAGCAACACCAGAAGTCCAATCGCCTCTGTATCTGTAAGTAAATCTATCTAGTTTAAACTGTGCCATTTTCTATCCTATTACGTGTAGTTATAAGGTTGATTTACCCTTGCTACTAAATTTCCATCATCGTTGATATAATAGTTTACCTTTTGATAATCCCAACGATATTGTTCATATTTTAAATTTGCATAAACCTTTTCATGGTTTACATCTCTACCTTCAAAAAAGTCTTGTCCAATGTCAAAATCATTATAGTTTTCTGCACTGTTACCTGGAACATTAATTTCAATAGTGTCATTTGGATTCAATTGATCAACAACAGCAAGGTATACAGTACCGTCTTCTAATTTTCTTAAACCATAAAAATATCTGGTGTTGATACTATTTTCAACTGTACCAATATTTGCTCCTACATAAGTTGACATATCATTCTCCTATTACGTTTGTTCCACAAAACTTATAATAGCATCTACACCGTCTGTAAAACTACAAGATACTTGTAATGTGTGTCCGCTATCTAATATTAATTTTTCACCACCATTCATTGCTCTTAATGTACCGTTAGGTGGAATAGGTGCATCTTTTACATAAAAAGCAGTAACACTTCCTTCGTCTCTAATATGAACACTGCCTAGTACTGTTGAATCTTTTACATTCGCTAGTGAAATACCTAACACGATATTTTTCCTATTAGGAGCAACAGTAAACACGTCAATTGGTGTTTCTCCTACTTTTGTTATAACTGCATTTCTAAATATCGTTGCCATAATTCTTATCCAAATAATAACGCATTAATAATAGACAGTTCTTCTGCCTGATTAATTGTTACCCCTCCACTACTTCCAACAACACCAGTCCATGAAGAACCATTCCAAATTTCAAGTGCGTTATCATCAGTATTATATCTCAATAATCCTTGTGCTAAATTGGATATTGGTCTGTTGTTAACATCACCTACGGGTACTTTAAATCCAACTGTACCTGTAAAGTCAACATAACCTTCTCCAGTTGCACTCATATTTAGCACACCGTCAGTCGCTGTTTGTTTTATTTCATTGCTTCTAATTGTTGTATCATCAATTTTTACTTTACCTACACCATTAGGAGCAAGTACTAAATCAATGTTTGCACCCTCTGTACCTATCTCTGTTGCATGAATTTTACCTGCATTTAGTCTTGTGCTGTTTATATCAACTGTAACAGCCCCTGCATTGTAAAATCTAAATGTGTCATCGTCTGCACCTGGAGTATTTTCTGCTGTTATATATGTGTCTAGATCTTGGTCAACAACACCACTTACACTACCACCAACTGCATTCCAAAAACCACCACTGTACAATTCAAACACACTAGAAGTTGTGTTGTAACGCATCATTCCATCTAATGCTGTACCTGGTCTTTGTGCAGTAGTACCTCTTGGTATTCTAAAAGCATTTGTATCGTTAAGATCGACGTGTCCTGTACCATGAGCAAATAATTCTAAGTTATTATCATTTCTAAATGTTTGAACACCGTTGTTGATTAATTTTACTTCATCTGAAATAAATGATGTAGTATTAAATCCTGTTGAATCAATAAATGCTAAAATATTATTTGCAACCTTAAAGTTAATTGTGTCTTCATCAGCACCATAGGCACTCTCAGTTGTGATTGTTGTATCACCATCTTGGTCACGTATTTCTCTCAATCCGCCTGTAACATCTAAGTTACCATCAATAATCACACTTGAATTAGCATCTGGATTAATTGTTAAATCTCCTGATGTAGTAATAATTTGATTACCACTTATTCTAATATTACCTGTTTCTAATCTAGAAGGTTCAACAATGGTTGTGTTGCCGCCATCACTAAATGTTATTCCACTTAACGAACTAATATCAAATGAACTTGCAGTAAATGTTACATTACCAGTTTGTTGGTCAACTGTAAATGCATCACCAACTCTAAAGTCACCACCTTGGTCAACTGAACTGTAAAAGACTTTACCATTATTAAGTTCCGTAACTTCATTGCCTTGTATGACTGCTGTTACATCATTGTCTAATCTTTTGCCTACACCAATATATCCAAAGTTATGGTTAACCATTCTAAGCACAGTGCCTTCGCCATCTGCTATAACACCTTGGTTACCATAAACGTTTGCAGAAGAAATAGATCTCATTTCTGCACCAAATTGTTTTAGGTCAACATTATTAATACCTGTTGCTGTACCACCACTTGAACTTGTTACATTTAAAGTAACTGTTATGTCTTCATTAATTGTAGTGCTATTGTTAGCACCATTAAAATGAGATAGATATAAAGTAGACTGATCACCTGTAAATTCTGCACTTGGTGTTGTAAAGTTTGCAAGATATCTTGGTAAAGAACTAATCCTTACTTCGTCTATGTAACCAGTAAAATGGTTTGCGTTGTTGTAATCACCGCCAAGTGTTACAGGTTTCGCTGTACCATAATCATTACTGTCAGAATAAGTTGCACCTTGTTGAATACCATTTAAAAATAATTCTGTTCCATCATCGGATCTTACCAATGCAATATGATACCAAGTGTTTGTTAAAAGTGTAGATGCACTTGTAATAATATCACTGCCGGCCGCCTGTGCTTTAAGAGTTGTACCATCAGCATAGATAGATATTGCTGTGTCACTTGCACTTGCGGATCTTAAATCAACTAGATATTGTGTTCCTGATACTGTATCAAATCTAAAAAATCCTTCTACTGTAAAGTTCCTAGTACCAAAACCAAAATCACTAGTTGAAGGAATTACTGCTGTATCACCTGTACCATCAACTTGTAAACTTGCTGTGCCAAATTTATATTGCGAAGTAACTTGTTTAGTATTACCTGTAAGATTTGTTGTTTTTTCTGTTCTGCTTGGATTGGTTACAAAACCTGTAACCTTACCATCAAATGTTAGTCTTAAATTTCCTGCAACAGTTTCTTTTGCTTCTATTGTACCTTGTCCTAAAACAGTTGAACCATCCTCTGATGTTAGTGTTACAGTATCTGATACGTTAAATGTTCCTGAAGTATTTGTAAGATCAACTAATGTTTTACCATCGGCGCCTCTACCCTGTGTACCTGTAAATGCTGAAATACCTTTGTCTGCAAAGTATATAAAACTGTTTAACCATTCTACTCTAACACCGTTGGTCAAAACCATTGCTGTTTGATTTGGTGAAAATATTGTTACTTCATTAAACAACATAGCCGCTTCAATTGAACTTGCACTTACATATTGACCATCTATTTTTGCACCTCTACCAGCATCGGCACTATCAAATCCGTATGGATCACTAGCACTTGTTACAGTGCCTTTGTTTAGTACTGTTACGTTTTTAATGTAAGGTGATTGTAAAGTAGTTGTAACGCCATTTGGATCAAAACTAAAAGCATAACCAGTATCATTATTAACATTATATTTCATATCCTTGATAGTTAAATCTTGGACTGTGGTTGCGTTGTTTAATCTAAATCCATCTAGGTCTTGTGTTGCAACACTAGGTTTAATAATTGTTGCACGTAAACCTTCACCAGAAACTGTAACCCCTGCCGGTACAGTTAACGGAAACGTTTCAGTGTATGTACCTGCTAATACTTTAATAATTGTACCTGATGATGCTTGACTTAATGCGTGACTTACTGTTGCAAATGCACTGTCAATTGAATTACCTTCTTCGCTATCACTACCATTAGCGGCAACATACAAAGTATTACCTGGATCATTTAGTTGTAAATTTGTTATTCTAACTTTACCAGTGCCGTTTGCTCTGATAGTCAAATCTTCATTTGAGTTTATAGTTTCTATTGTGTTATGTGTAACCTGTATGTTACCAATATTTGCTTGTCTTGAATTTAAAGTTCTCCAACGTTTTCCTTCAGTACCTAAAGTAAATGCGTTGTCCACATCTGGAATAATATCACTTACGATGTCAGCATTAAACTCAACTGTATCTGTATTTGTATCACCTAATTGTATGTTACCGCCAGCAGTAATGTTTCCTGTTGCGTATAAGTTTCCTGTTACGTTTGTGTTACCAATTAATTCAATAGTACCAGTGCCCTGTGGATTAAGTTCCAAAGAAGCATTAGAGTCTATTGTTTTGATAGTATTATCATTCATCTCTATAGAATCAACTTGTATTCTTGAATGATAAATTACAGGATCACCACCACTTGGTGTTAGTTCAATAGTACCTAGTGTACTACTAATTGTGTTACCTTGAAAGGTTAAATTTCCTGTTGTTGCTGAATTTGTAGCAATTAAATTTGTTGCTTGGGCAGTTCCGTTAATGTCTAATTCGTATGAAGGATTGGATTTCTTTATCCCAATGCGATCATTGTTTACATCCAAATATAATAAATCCGTTTCAAACGCTAAATCTACTCCATTACGAATTAGATTTGCCTTTAGCAACGGACCCGAAATACGACCGACGGCCATTGTCTATTCTCCTACATACGGGGATCCTGTCCCTCTAACCTCATTACATAGCGGGTTAACCACTGTTTGTCCTTGCAACAAAAAGGTCGTTATTATTGCAATTAATATTATTTAGTCTGTTTTGGAAAAACCATTAGGAGAGCAGTTAATTATTAGCCAAGTATACTGCCGTCGAAGCCATGTAATACAGTAACATCTTTGCCTAAAGGAACAGGAGAGTCAAATCTAATATTCCATTGTCCTGCTGTGTTTACAAGTGTATAGTTTACACCTGCTATTTGAAAAACGTTTTCTACAAGTACAATTACATTTTCTGCCGCAGTTGGTACAGGACTCAATGGACCAAATTCTGTAATATTTGAATCCCCTGTTCCTAAATTTTGTACTTGAATATTGCCCGGTCTATCTGTTCGCATACTTTCCCAAGCATTGTTAATGTATGCTTCCATTTCATTAGTTTCTGTGTTATACCTGATAGTACCATTGACAGGTGCATTTCCTCTTTCTAAAGTATTACCTGCACCTATTCTTAATCCTGCTTTTGATCCAGAAAAACTTACAGCACCAAATACGTCGACAAATACAGATTTGTCTACAATCATTTTCCTGTTGATTTGTTGCTGTTTTACAAATCTCATGTTACACCGCTATTGTTGAAATAGTTACTGCAATAGTTGCCGGTGATGTTGTTTGTGCAACAACTTTATCACCAGTATCTAACACAAATTTTTCTGTGTCCATAATAAATGTTTCACCTGCAGGAATTTTTAACTGATGTAATATTTTGTTTGTATCAGTTGCACTCGATCCATTTTTAACAATATGCAAATCTAAAAACGTATCAGCATCTGTCAAAGCAGTATCGCCTGCTATATTGTCTGCGTCTGCATAGTTACAAAATATCATACTTGTAATAGCAGTTTCACCGCTTGATGTGTAAACATCTGTTAAAGTTGCATCAATAAAACTATTTGTTATCATATTACTTTCCTAAAAAATCATGCTCATAAGCATGGTTTTTCTTTTACTTGTTACTTCTCCGTTAACAGTGTTATTTACAAAAAATAGGCCAGTTCCACCCGGGCCTTCTGAGTCTTTATATAACTTTATTCTGCCTAATGTACCGGATGGTGTGCTTGAAGCATTTCCTAGTGCAAATACTTCTTCTGCTACTACAGAGCCTGTTCCATTCGCTTGTAAAATTAAGTCATCATTTGATGTTCCAGGCCTTAATGTTGTACCATCAATTTGTAAATCACCTAGTGTAATTGTATCACTTTTTACTTCAAATTTTGTTACATTATCAATTTTTCCAATTAATCTTGATACAGGATCACCTGAGTTTAGATCTTCTGCTGTTAGTGATGTATTATCCTGTCTAATTAACGGAATATTAATAGTTTGGAATGCGTTGTTAACATATTTGACATTAGGAATATCATCGTCTGTCAAACCTGTTTCATAGTTTGTAGTACCCCTTACACTTAATTTGGCATTAGGTGCATTTGTTCCTAAGAAAACAATATCGTCTCCAGTTGTGCTAATATGATTAGTTCTTATTGCTCCTAATTGACTGCCTATTGTAAATGTAAAAATACCAGGACCTGTTCCGCCTCCTGGTTGTGTGTATGTAAGAGTATCATCAAATAATAATTTTGCATTATCCTCTGTACCTCTTTCTATTTCAATACCACCTTGTCCTAGTGTGATACCCGCGCCGGTTTCATTCTTGTTTAATAGAATAATATTATCTTCAATATCTAAATTTGCTGATGTAACAGTAGTGGTCGCACCTTGTACTACTAGATTACCAGTAATAGTTGTTGTTCCTACTGCTGATCCAGTATCTAGTGTGATATTGCCGTTGTTTGCGGCTATAATTTTGTAATCACCTGTAACTTTTACTACATCTACTGCCATTTTGCGTCAAATCCTAAACTTGTATAGTATTATTTAGTCGAATGAAAGGGCAATCCTAAAATCACCCTTTCACGATATTACTTTATAAAGCAACTAATCTTAAAATAGATTCAGTAGAATCGTCCTCTACTGACCATGTATATCTATTATTAGAGTAATCAACAGCCAGGTGTCTTGTGATTTTTTTGAGTCTTACAGCACCGCCATTAGTGACAATACCAGTAATATTCATTTCATCATTACCAAGTGAACCCAATGCTTTGTCAACAAGTGTGCAAATACCCTCGTTAGATCCCTCCTTGACTTTAAATTTCCTAGAGGATCTTTGCGTCAAGATATGCCCTTCGGAGGCAGAGTTACCACCAATTTTTACCCTTGCAGGTATAGTTGGTTGTGCATCAACCCCAACAGGACCGAGAAATCTTTTAGTAATTGGTCTACCCATAGTTTACTCCGTGAAAAAGATTAAGCGTCGTCTGTAAAGTCGTCGTCGTCTGTGTTAGCAACGTCGTCGTCACCTGCTTCTTCAACTTTTACTTTACCAGCACTAGCCGCCGCAAAATCCCATGAGAGTTTTGTTCCGTCTAATGCGTTTGATCCAGTGGCACTTGGAGCCGCAACTGTCAATGTACGTCCTGATATTTTACTTACACCGTAAGTTTCGTTATCAGCACCTTGTACTGAAATTGACATTTCACCTGCCGTTAAAGCCGCTGGTAATTTACCAGTTGTTAACGTACAAGTTACTTCAGTGTCTGTGGTACCAGTTTCAGCAACTACGAATTTTTTAGATCCTTTTTGCCTTATGATAGTACCTTCAACAACTGATGAACCATTGTGAAAGTTTACTTTGATTTCGTTTGCACCAGCAGTTGCACCAGCCGCCGCTGTTGTAAACAGTCTTTTGTTAAGTGGTCGTCCCATTTTGTTTCTCCTTTTAACGTTCTATGTTATACGGGGATGGTGTTCCCCATAAACTTACAATACATTTGTAAGCAAAAGTATTTAGTCAACCCTTGTAAAAAGGTGCATAAGGTGTGTTTTACTGAAGTCGTTTATTGCTTCATTAATTTTTTTACACATATCTTTGTGTTTTATCTTATAAGAATCTCTTCTAGTTCGTCTGTAATCAACTTCTACTTCAGCAAGTTTTTTTACTTCGCTGTTAATACCTGCACAAAATTTTATAATATCAAACTTGAACTCTGGAGCACTTTTTCCAAGTGTTCTCAGTTCTTGTTCTATTTCATGCCAGTCCAAACTAGATTCTAATTGTTTCATACAATTATTTATAGGGGGTTTTGATTGATTGGTCAAAAAAATAGGGCGACCTAAGCCGCCCTATTTGAATAGTTGTAACGTCTATTGGATTACGAGAACGATACGTTAGATGAAGTAATTGATACTTTACCTAAGTAATCTGCCGCGTTACCAAGAGATGATGCACTGTTTGACAACTCAATGTAACCATATCTTGTCATGAATGACACAACTGGTTCAAAAGTTGATGGATCAAGTACAACACCTGAAGACATTAACGGAATGTATGGGCAATAGAATGCCGCCGCGTCTGCTTCAGATGAGCCTTTGTATCCAACAAGCACTTGGTTGTCATCTTGACCTGAATCAGCCAAGTATGCGTCAACGTACACTCTCATCGCATTATTTAAAGTACCTACAAATTTAGTATTTGTTGGTCCTTCGAACGTACCTTCTGTTGTTCTTGCGAACGCAGAAGTTGTAGCAGACTGAAGGATAGTCAATGCTTGGTTTGAAACCACTGCAAAGTTACCTGCGCCTCTACGTGTTCTTTGTGCGATTTTGTTAGCAGTTCTGTTTATAAGAACAGCCAACGCCGCGTGTTCGTCACCTACGAAAGTTGCAGTACCACTTACACCTGCTTGGTTGTAAGTTTCTTCAACTGACGCTAATGATCTTAAAGACTGAATTACTTCTTGGTCGATTTCAGCAGTAATTTCTTGTGCTAATGCCGCCATGATTTCAGCCT